>Ga0213830_1000066_pt1 | contig 217435 bp, 192 predicted proteins | sample SWATP11_FD_161661 | JGI IMG/M metagenome (GOLD analysis project Ga0213830, IMG submission 161661) | Coastal seawater microbial communities from Marineland, Florida, United States - SWA TP1 #1 | ecosystem: Environmental > Aquatic > Marine > Coastal | place: USA: Florida | collected 2016-08-06 | reverse complement strand
GTTTTGCACCGGGTTTGGCGAAAGGTTCACAGTAAGGAACCGAGCCATCCGCAAAGCCGCTTTTAAGCTGGCTGACCGAGCAACCGGCCTTTTCAGCAAAGAGCTTCGGGTGCATAAATGGCACTCCCAGTTTTTGAAGTACCGCGTCTATGGGGCGAGGTGTGGTTGTCATAGCCACCTCGTCTCATCTTTCAGTCGTGTGCAGCCAGATTCCGGTGTCTGGCGCGGGGTTAAGTGTTCAAGGATGCGTTCGTTCTGGTTGCAGAGCTTCTGCACGCGAACACCTAGTAACTGCCACATGCTCATCAATACGATCAGGGCAGCCAGTACAGCGATCAGGATTAAACGGTCATCCATCGGATACCTCCTGTTTCGGTTAAGCCGGAGTCACCACTCATGGGTTTCAAGCGCCTCTTTCGCCAGCACCATCATGTTGATCAGGGCCGAGGAGCTTGCTTTAGGGCGATAGACCGGGAGTTCACCGCGTTCAACACGGCTGCGGACAGATGAGTAGGTCAGGCCAGTGCGGCGTGCGTACTCGCGCTGAGTGATATAGGGCGCGTCGATCAGAATGGCGCGATCAACGCCGTAGAGCTGTTCGGGAGAGATATGTGCATCCATAGCAACCACCGTTTATAATTAGTTTTGCGACAACTATTACACGGCAAATATTACCGCCTAATGATTTATGCGGCAATATTTATGCGATGATATATACCTATGACACCAGAAAGACTTATAGTCTTGATAAATGGACTGGGGGAATCTGATAGGAAAAAGTACGTAGCTTTCTCCAATCTCACAGGCATTAAGAAGGACACACTGAGAAATCTCTGCCGTGGTCAGCAGAGGTTTAATGACGAGCATCTAGCAGCAATCGCAGAAGCATTTCCGCAGTACAAGTATTGGTTTGCTTTTGGCGAGGCTGCGCCAGAGATTGGGCAAGTAAGCCCAGAGCTGGAGGTCACTTCCGAGGACTACGGAAAGACAGGGACGGATACCAAATAGCGCAAAGGATCAGGGACGAGTGGTATCAGTAAGGGTGCGCTAGTAAAAGTAAGCACTGTAAGAAGCAGTGACAGGATGACGAAGTATCATAAGGAGATGGTATGGCTAAATTTCTCACAACCAGTGCAACGACCTATGTGCTGGAACAACTGATAGTCAAAGCGAGCAAACGGGTTGTCCTTGTTAGCCCCTATCTGCAATTCAACAAACGCATCAAACAGCTGATTGAAGATCGAACAGCTCAAGGTATTCAGTTCCACATCGTTTATGGAAAATCCAAACTTAAACCTGCTGAAAAAGTCTGGTTAACCACGACAGCAGGCATCCAACTCTACTTCAGCAAAGACCTCCATGCTAAGTGTTATCTGAACGAAGCTTCCTGCATCATCACCAGCATGAACCTCTATGAGTTCAGCCAGGTCAACAACGATGAAATGGGCGTTCTGTTAACTGCCAAATCAGATAAAGAAGCCTTCAGCGATGCTACAGCTGAAGCCTTACGCATAATCAGGGCTGCTAAAAAAGAAAGCTCAGCACCCGAAGAAATAGCCCCACCTTTAGAAGAAACAGAACAACCGGCAGCCGAATACGACAAGATTACGACCTCCGCCCTCGCGAAGAAAATGAAAATGAAGACATCAGACCTACTCGATTCATTGCGCGAAGGTGGATTTGTAATCGATGACGACGGCTTCGATAAACTAACCGAGAAAGCGATCGCAATGGGTTGTGAATTTCGACGCGGGCGGGGTGGGTATTATTTTTTGTGGCCAAAGAATGAAAATTTCCACAATGCTGCATTTAGAACAGTGTAGAAATCCTATATTTATTGTTAAATGCAATTATCTAGCTGTCCCACATCAAATTAACTACTTTATACCTTTTATATTTATAGACATAACACACAATATCATTATCTAATAGATATCAGTATAAACGCAGGAAGCGATATAAGAGGATCTCCTCCTTAAAAAGTCTTCCGCATTGCTAAGATACAACTTGACGGAAAATAAATATGGGAACATCAGGCGGAGAGAGAGAAAACATTGCAAAAATGGCAGAGAAGATATCCGATGATATCTTCAAGTTTTTTCGTTGGAAAAAAGTAGGCGTACCTAACACCAATTTTGAATGCACTGATCCTAGTGATCACTCCAAAGATAAAGACAGTAAAAGTCACACACACCCTGTCGACACTGTGTTTTGCTATTACGATCCATATATAAAAAAACAAGTATATTTAAACACTGACCTTAAAAGCTACAAGTCCAACTCCATTACTCAGAAAATGATAAGAGAAGCATTAACTTCTCTAGCACAAACAATTGACTGCTGTAGAAACAGTGATCAATGGGTAACACGATATGTTTCAACTGAGAGAAACTGGGAGGTTAGAGGATTTTTGTTTGTATATAACAACGATGGACAATTTGATCGAAACTTCTACAATTACATAAATGGTTCTTTTAACCCAATAACAAAAAAAACAAAAAACACAGCCATAGACCTTACTAAAGTACCAATTAAGAAGGACCAAAAGATTCATATTGCAGATCCAAAATCAATAAATTACTTCAACACCATCTGCAACGACATTAAGCATCTCGCTTATAACGACATATTGGAAAAAGATAGTTACGATTTTTTTTATCCAGATAAAACTAGAATCAAGGCAGAAACAACAAATGGCAAGAGCGCAGCAACTATAGAGAAATTAATGTCGCCATTCATGATATTACGGCACCCTCTAATCTTAGATTCGGATAAATCAAGACTTAATGGTGAAGGATACATAATATATTACAACCGAACTGGAAAAAACAATCTTGAATTCGTTTATTTACTAGATTTACTTTCTTCTTATCAAATATTACGACCAGGCAATAAAGTCAGAGTCAGAGTGGCAAATCAGGACTCACATAGTGAGGCCACAGCAAATTTCAATACTGCCGTAGAAACTTGCGCTCTAAACTGGGGGTTTTGTGAAGAGCGAAAGGAACAATTGAAATCTATTGAATTCGAAGTATTAACAACAAAAATAGAAGTATACAGTGAAACAGCTGTTGGCTGGGGCGTACAATGAAAAGAAACAATTTACATTCAGTTGGAGACAAATCCATATTTGATGCTCTATGCCAAAAAAACAAAGTTAAGAATGAGGATCTAAGGGAACTGTTCTTAAAAAGAGGAATCCTGATATCTTCAAAAACAAAAAGAGAAGATCTAGCGAGCGAATTCTCTATTTTAATTCACGACTTTGACGATTTCTCAGCCCTATCAGATATTTTAGGAACCGGTACTAGAAGGGAAAAAAAATCCTCATTTGAGGTTGAGTCATCAGCATCAAGGTCTCACTTTAGAGAAGCAGCACATGACCTGAAAAAAATGTTAAACGATGGTCCAGATGAAGTTTTCGCTGAAGTTAGATCGAAAGAATTCGGCACAGAGATAATAATTAAGTACAAGTCTTTCAACCCAAACAAAAATGAATTCTCTCAATACATTACTAAAACTGCAACTATAGAGATCGAAGAAATTAACGGGAGGTCAAATATTCGCTATCCTTCGAACGAAGACGCTGAGAATTGGGCAAAAAAAATACCCGATTTCATTAAAGATAATGAAGAAATCAATTACGAAATAAAAGAGGTTTCACTTTCTTCAATTACTGAGACAAAGAACAGAACAGGATTTTTCGAAGAACTCATGAAGAACATGAAAAACTTCGAAATTGAAGATGTTACCGATGTTTTTGTACACAATTCAAAACATGCAATGACGGCTTCAGATGATGATACAGAAGATACAATCATCGAATCAGATTCTGATCATGAAGCGAGTAGTGAAGTAGAAGTAACAGAAACGCGAACTGGAACCCACATAACTAAAGCTTCCCTTAAAGGTGAAGGAGTTCTCGATTCGAGAGAGCTTTCCGATTTATATCGCCGAGGCTTTTTTATCTCAAACATCACTTGGCACGCAAGGAGGAAAAATCAACCCGATTCTGATATTTACGTTTTCAATGCTGAGGTATCTGATCCGGAAAATTTCTCTGGATTTAGGTTTCAATATAAAGGGTTTTATAGATACAAGACCGTAGGTGAATATACAAAGCAAATAAAACAACCGGATGAAAGTGATGAAAGATCAGTAAATAAAGAAATAGAAGAAGCTGCCAGAGTTACTGTAAATCAAATTACATCCTTATATGAAGAGGGGTGATAGAGATGAATAAGTACAAATTTTTCTGGATCAATACTGATTGCCCACTCTCGAAAATTGATAGCTCTCTTATTGACCGAGCTTTCAATAAAGATTCCGGATTTGGTTTTGAAAAGATCTATTCCGAGGAGAACGACGTATTAGATTACTCTTTTACAAAGGAAATTAAATCTATCGAAGAACATATCGATCCTTATGGTGAGTCTTATCATTATGAGATAACACGATACATTGAAATAAAGTTCAGTCTTATAGAAAGCAGTGAAGACGGAAAACTTTTACTAATAATTGACTCCCCTCCGAGATCTATAAAACCCTTGAAGGATGCTCTTTCATCAACCTTAGAAAATAATTTCTACATTGATTATTTAGAGATAGATCTTATTAGATTTATGGATTTAATATCACAGAAAGGAGTTTTAAAAACACGAAAGATAAAAAAGGTAAGAGCAAGCGGAATCAATCTTGGAAATAGTTCAATTGGATCATTCACAATATCTTCTAACAAGGACGCCCTCTCAACCTTTAATGATAGGTTTGGATATTCTTGGGAAAAACTTGACCAGATTCATTTTTCTATAGCAATAGAAGATGAGGAGACAGTATTTATAATTAGTTCATCAGGCAATTTGAATACAAACATAGAAATCAGCCGTTTAACACTAGAGCATTTATTAGAATCAACAATTTCGCATGGAAAATAAAAACTCAGGTCACCAAACAGATAGATATAAAGAAAAATTCAAATATTTTTCTGCACTAATGAAGATTAAATTAGGCCACATACTGTGACCAGAATTTAATCTTTTGATAATCAAGCAGTTTTCAATCTAGTTGATTTTTCAGCTGCTTTCGACGCAAAGACAGCAACTCCGGCGCAAAGCAACGCGACACCAGCAACCTTCACTACTTTTGGGTCATCCGACAACGCCGCTGCCGCAAGCGCGCCAATAGTCCCTGCTGCTAATCCTGCTTTTACTTGTTTCGAAGTCAGCTCCCCCTTCGTGACAAAATTAACAAAATGCTCGCAGTTGCGGTTCGTAACGTTATATTTCCATTTTCCGATCATTGATCGTGCGTTTCGCAACACTTCGTCCACTGGAAAAATCGCCTGATGCTCTGCGACATATGTGAGCTTCCCATGAGTTGTGGCGTGCCAGTGCTCTTCTGCTACTGTTTTTTTCCTATCGGAGGCGGAAATCAACATGTATTCTCCGTCTTCACTTCTCTTGTTAGAGACCAACGACCAATGCTGATAGACTCCCATGTCAGTCACAACTACATCACCTGGTTTAACTTCTAGATTTTTCAATTTCTATTTCCTTATAAATCTTCTAAATTCGAATCCAGCATCTTCCTGATTTGTTACTTTGATGAGACCTCAAAGCTTAAAAGTATTGCTATACAATACTTCTGTTGTAGCTTAGGGATACCATTTCCATAACCTAAAACCTTTCCAAACCGAACGACCAGTGGTGGTTAATCGAATGGTAATGTTCTTATACCGCCTATCGTTATTTCATGCATTAGTAATGTCGCTTATTTCAACTAATGACCTAACTTTCTGATCAACATCACTTTTTCTCGAAGATCACTTCACAGTTGGTCTGTTAGCGTTATCCTCTGCGATATGAGCATTGAGAGAACCGCATCGGGGAAATGGCGCACTGATTTCCGGCCTTTAGGCAAGCATGGCCCCAGGATCAGAAAGACCTTTGGGACTCAAGCTGAGGCCAAGCGCTATAAGGCCCATATAGAGAATCAGTATCTGCTGGGGAAAGAGTGGAACCCTATAGCGGATCAGATGCGTCTGTCTGAACTGATCAACCAGTGGTTTGAATCCCATGGCCAGTCATTACGAGACGGTCCCCGTCGGCATCGGGCTTTGCTGAAGATTGCGGAAGCCTTGGGTAATCCAATCGCGCAGAAGTTATCGTCTAGTCAGTACCTGAAGTATCGATCTAAACGCCTGACCAACGGCCTAAGCCCCAAGACCGCCAACAATGAACTCACCTATCTGAATGCGGTGTTTAATGAGATGCGCCGGGGTAAGGTGGTCCACTACCCTAATCCGATCGAAGAGATCCGACCGCTTAAGATTCAAGAGACAGAGCTTACTTACCTACTCCCAGAACAGATCACCGAGCTGCTGGCAGCAATCAAACACGCAGACGCCCTAATGATCACTAAAATCTGTTTATCCACAGGCTGCCGCTGGGGCGAAGCCCAAAGCCTCAAACGCCGACAGGTACGCAACGGTCAGATCCACTTCACCAACACCAAAAGCAGCCGCAACCGGAATATCCCGATCAGTCAGGCACTAGAAGATGAAATCCTGACCATAAAAAAAGACCAGCTCTTCAACTGGTCTCTCTCCGCATTCCGCCGCGCACTGGAATCAACCAGCATCCAACTCCCAAAAGGCCAGGCTAGCCACGTACTACGCCACACCTTCGCCAGTCACTTTATGATGAACGGCGGAAACATCCTTACCCTGCAACGCATCCTAGGTCACTCATCTCTGGCAATGACCATGCGCTATGCCCACTTCGCACCAGAGCATCTGCAGGATGCGGTTAGGTTGAATCCGCTGAACAAAAAATCTTCTTGATACTCATAGAAACAGCCCCTGGCGCAAGGGCACTAATTAAGTTAGCCAAGACCCATGAAACAAAGCTACTAGTAACTAACGCTATTATTGATCGTCTTTGTCTTTGTCTTTGTATGCGTCATATAATTTCAGAGTATACCTTTCTAAATCAGCCGACTTCACTATCATCACGCCCTCATCGTTAGATAAGTATAAAAATATATTACCCCCAACCCTCCCTATAAACCTTACACTTTCATCAGATAAGCCATCAACATCTACGCCATCAACTACATATTGGTATCTTAAGTTTGTTTTTATAACTTCGGAGGATGCCAACCCTTCTCCATATGAACTGGAGACCAAGAATGGCATTAGCACAATAAAGAAAAGCTTTATATCTGCATATTCCTTGAAATACTCTTTCCCTAGAGCTTTACACAAGTAAATTGATACCAACGCCGAGGCAGCCAAAGGAATAACTGACCATCTATAAGCATCACCATATATAAAATAAATGGTGGATATAAAAGCGAATAACCCAAGAATAATTTTCGAAAATACTGAGTAAGCCTTTCCGCCAAATCTACTTTTTGAATTAATCTTTTTTTCAAAGCGTTCCAAAAATACTACAAAAACAAATGATAGGACAAGGCTCAACGAGGTCCCGACTAAAGGTATAGCAGATCTAGCAGCCAAATCAGAAGGCGTTAAATATTCAAAAACATTGATTCCAAAGTTGCTCCAGTATGCCCATTGGTGCACTGCTGCGACACAAACCGCTAACGGTATAGTGATTAGGATCGCCTTCGAAAGCCTTTCTACGACATCCAACTGTGACTGTGGCTGTGGCTGTGGCTGTGGCTGTGGCTGTGGCTGTGGCTGTGGCTGCCAACCATATCGTGTATTCATAATCTTCCATGAAAATAGTCATTCCAGCCGAATATTATCTTCCCAATGGATAGAGCGTCAATTAACAACAAACGCCAAAAACCAATAAACATATGATCTATAAGACTTTTATACGTCAATTTGTAAAATTACATTTTTTTCCGCCACATGCTTCGCCGACTTTCGCCAGCTCCAACGTTAACTTGCCAAGACCCAATAACGGGTCAACAAAGAAAGAGGAAATAGAAATGGCAAAGTCATCATCTAGCAACCGCGGTCAGTCCAGTCACCCAGGTCCAGGTGGCAATTGGCCTAGTACTACTGGGAATCCTTCAGGCGGCAATCGCGGCAACGCAACTCCAAAAGGGAAATAAGACGCTCTTGCGTTGATTCCTGTCATTAGGACCGCAAGGTTGTGGGTAACCACAGCCTTGCCATAGTAGCGAGGAGAATTTTAAGATGCGACGGTACAGTAACAATAAAGATATAAACCGAGACGTCATAAGCCTTATAAAAAAAGGATGGTCATTTAGAAAGGGCAAGCGACACCCTTCCATTATATCACCTGCAGGCTATAGACTAATAATCCCGTCAACACCAAGCGATTACCGTTCAACATACAACTTTAGATCTTCAGCAAACAAAGTTTACGGAAAAGGAACTTCCCATGAGGAATAATAAAGATTTCCCATACCCTACATACATTGAGATCGTCAGAACATTAGCACGTGCTTTTGACATTAAGAATAGAAACAAGGCTCTCGATGATAAAGCTTTTGACAGAAATATTGACCCCCGACTAACCAGGTCAATTATTGATAACAGCATTCAAAAGCCACTTTCTAAAGTAATCGGAAAGGAATTTTCTAGCTCAATCTCAAATAAAATTCGTGAACTTGAAATCGAATACATTGAGTCCGTATCCAAAATATCTGCTGATGGGCTAGATCGCTCCATTCTTGCCCCCTTCGTTATTTGTATCCTTTTTAATCAGTTACTGTTACATATAGTGAAGTTATCCAATGAAAATAATCAAGGGGATATACTTTTAGCCGCTATAAGAAGTGAATCAAGATCAGTACTAGATTATATTTTCGAAACAGAAAAAGACTGGAAAAATTTCACCGAGAGTCTCGACAAAGACTACAAGAGTATGATTTATAGTTGGAGAAATAGAGAACTACCATCAGCACAGCAAATATCCATAATTAACTCAAAGCATTCATCAGGAAAAACTCTAAACATTGACTGGAATAAAATAAAACTAGCATTGCTAGCAGATCGTGCCTTCCGATATATTGACACCAATATAGCCTCACCCTCAGAGATAAGAATAAGAGACCCAAAAAGTCAAATTCATAACATTACGATCAAAAAAATCATCCATCAAGAAAGTCTTAGATCGCAAATTACAAATTTAGAAATAGGACACAAGGTAAATTTTATTTTTTCAGTATTAGAAAAAACCAACAAAACGAATACAGACAAGGAAAACTCATATAATTATTTATTAACAATTAGGAAAAACCTATTAACCATCCCTACAGGGCACACTCGAAATTATTTAATCGACTATATAGAAGCAAGATGGCTTATTCTAGCAGGCAAGCTAGAAGAAGCTAACAATATGTATAAAAAGTCATTCAACGACTGTCTTTACCGATCAGGGCTTACTCAAAAACAAATAATCCAAGAGGCTTTGATAGTGGCGGCCTCACAGAAAAGTCCTGACAAAGTTTTTTTAAAAAACTTAAAATGGGCAGCGGTCTATTTTGGATACGACATCCCCTCAGTGACTTCAGTAAAATCCTCTAATGATTCTTCTAAAACTATTGAAGATTGGGAAATTGAAATGTGGAGGGCAAACTTTTGGAAAACATTTAGTGCTGACACATTTTTTCCGGACATAAACCTGAGCTTAGAAAAACTTCGTATTGGCCCCTGGGTGATATCTGAACCAAATAAAATAAGGCTCGACTTGGCATCGCCTAATAGGACTAAAAAAGTCGGTGAAACCTGGAAAAAACGTATACCTCAGTTAGTATTATTTACTCTACTAGGTCGTTTCGATGACGTCTCGGCACTCATTAAGTCGAAGGCAACCGTTAACTGTAAATCTGATTCTGACGAAACGCCAATCCTGATGGCCTTAGAACACCTTAACGTCACAGACGTTCAGCCAAGATCATTAGATAAGCGATACTTCGATCTGATCGCTAGAACCCCCCACTCAGATGAGATCATCAATAAGCGATCACAAAAATTGAGGCTGTTACCAATCATATCGGCTGTTCAGTCCGGTATTCCAGAGGTAGTAAAAACAGTACTGAAGTTGGGTGCGGATCCAAATACCCGCGGTTTGACTGATGAACAGACCCCCCTCAACGTTTGCCTAAAGCTTATTGGCCAGCTTAAGTATCCTGAAAGATCTATGTATGCCCAACTAAACATCCCGCCTAATGATTTTCTATTGGATAGTATACGGAGAAATACAGCAGGTGTTTTTGGACACTCACTCGACGACCAATTTCTTGCCATTCGAACGAGTAAAACTGATGCCTATGCCAAAGAGTTATTGATCAGCCGCCAAAAACGAATAGCTAAGCACTTACACGCTGTGGATTTAAGAGAAATCGCTCGCCTATTAATTGAACATGGAGCTGATGTAAATGCTGAGCATTCAAGTCCACTTGAAGGTTACACTCCTTTAATGCTTGCAGCGGAAAATGATGAACGAGAGCTGTTCGAACTGATGCTCTCACATCATGGCTTACCTCAAAAAACCTACTTTTCCCCTCTCGTACGAACTACATTGGATTGTTGGTCAATCGCGAAGCTTTTCAATTCAACCTCAACGCTAGATTTACTAGAGAATATAAGCCGCTTTTTTCATAGAACAGCAAAGTTTTAAGAATAGTGCGTCCCTACTCGAGTAGTTTGCAGTGACCACTTTGTGTCCACCTAAATGCAGCTTCAGCTTTATCTGCTGACCTAGATACCGCCAGAGGCCCCGGAATACGGGGCTTCTTTGTTTTTACTGCCTTAGATAAACGGGTTCGAAACCCGCCACCTCCACCAAATGCCAAGATAGTCCAGACTATCTGAGACCACTGCAGACCACGGAATACGTGGCCTCCAGTGGTTTTTTATTGCCTACACCATTGGTCTCCAATAGTCTAGGTAGGTCTACAGTAAGGCACGATTTCGTCACAGATTCGTCACGCGACTCTGTAACGGCAATCACCGAACGCCTTCGAACACTCGGCACAAAAGAGTGCCACTCCTTCCGAGAATCCATTCTTTTCCGCCATGCGCAACTGGCCAACGCCATCGCCTCAAACTATGAAGCAATCGCGAAGGAACATAGTTACGTTGAGGCAAACCGAAGCCTTCTGTCTCTTAACGACCGGCTGACAATCCATGATTTAAACCTGTCGGGTTCGGCAGAAGAGCTACTCTCATTCGCGAAGATCAAAGCAGCTGAATGTTCTGACATCGCATCCAAACTCCATTACTCGGATAAAGCTTACGATCTCTGCTCTGAAGTAGCGGAGAAATATGACATTACCCCACCGCAGGCTAAGGACTATCAAGGCGATCTATACCCATGTACTAAGCGCCTTTGCTGTCATCGTTGGTGGCGCCGCAAGATCACTACCAAGCAAAGCCAAACAATTGAATCTGTCGCGAGAGATCTTGGCCTAGTCTCACACCAGCGCAGCGCGTATTGCAGCCCAATTAGCCAAAACAAACGATCACAGCAAAAAGCGCGAACCGAACAGTATCTAAAGAACACCATTATCGAGAATGAGACGGGCGAAACCTTTTCCCTGAAAGATATCCATGATCGTTCCGTCTCGAACCCTCGTGTTCGCAGGGCAGAACTCATGACTCGGATTAAGGGCTTCGAAATGGTATCGGAGCAGCTCGGGCATATTGGCGAGTTCTATACCATCTCTACTCCATCACGAATGCATGCCAGGCTAAAACGGGGTCGTGCTAATCCGAAATATGACGGCACCACCCCTGACGAAGCTCACCGTTATCTAACCGAAATGTTCAAACTCATTCGTTCCAAACTTCACCGGGACGGGTGCGGAGTATACGGCATCAGGGTTGTTGAACCACACCACGATGGCACACCACATTGGCACCTTCTTCTTTTTATGCCGGCAGAACTTCGCAGCAAAGTTAGAGCGACATTCAGAAAGTACGCTCTGATGGTAGATGGTGAAGAACGTGGCGCACAGAAATATCGCTTTAAAGCAGAAGCTATAGATCGAGAGCGAGGCTCGGCAACTGGTTACGTTGCCAAGTACATCGCCAAAAACATCGATGGCGAATTCATAGAAGAAGACCTTCACGGCAATGATGCACGCAGATCTGCTAAAGCAATCGATGCCTGGGCAAGTACATACCGCATTCGCCAGTTCCAGTTCTTCGGGGGACCAAGCGTCACAGTTTGGAGAGAGTTACGCAGACTCACCTATGGCTCTAATTCTGAGGCATTGGCTAACGTAAACACCGCGCTAAAGGCTGATGAAAATAACAAAGTCATCATAGATGCAGGCCTAGCAGCAGATGCGGCAGACTGGGCAGCCTTCGTCATGGTTATGGGCGGTATTAACACTCCTGCCCATCAGCGCCCTATCCATTCCCTCTATCAAGAGTCACTACTGGTTGATGAAGAAACCGGAGAAGTCTTTGAAGATTCCATTACCAATTATGGAAACCCTAAGCCACCACGCCTTGTTGGTCTAAAAGTGAACGGCACAGAGATCATTACTCGCACCTGCAAATGGGTACTTAAGCAGGCCTCCGTTCTGATAACAGATAGCCACGCGCAGCGGGACTGCTGTTATCAGAACGGGGCCATTCCGTAGACCAATAACGTTTCGAAAGATTAACAGGGATACATAGATTGAAGACGCCAGCGAACCGGAGACGAAGCGGAGCTAGGACGAAGCTATGCGAGGACGCAGCGAGCATCGGAGCATAGGGAGCGCAGCGACCTACTTGGACTTGTGTCAATAAGTGTACGCCCCCCGATTTGAAGAGATAAAGAGCGAAAAGATGAGCAGAGAATTTGATATCGAAATGTTTGGCGACTGGAATCCCGAGCAACAGTTTCAGCTAGAAGAAGCATTCGAATTGATGCATCGGGAGGTTATTCGAATTGGAGATCGGGCGTGCCTTCCAACCCCGCCAATCGAGAAGATCGGTTTAATCCTGGGTGTATTAGCCCTGAATGACGAAGTGGAGATCATCGTCCGCTTTCCAGATGCCATGGAACAGCTTTGCAAAGCAGAATTGTTTGGCGATTTCATAATCGTCCCAGAATAGCTTCTAGAACGAAAAACAATCGTGGGTAAAGCCAGCTACTACTGACTTCACCCACTAATCACGACAGCAACAGAGGTGCTAATCATGACTAATACACATTCTATAAAAGAACTAGCTTTAATCGAAATCGCACTAACAGAACTTGTTTCAGTAGCAAGGTCCGGCAGGAGCCTACCAAACTCTCTAGAGCTAATTACAGAGAGGCTACGCGAGATAACACCGGATATTAAACAGTCATTAATACAGCTGGATATCGTTGAAGCAAAAAAAGCTGGATGTTCGTTTACGCCAGACCAAATCGCGTCGATCGTATTGGAGAGATCAACAGTAGACGACTTCCTATCGGATAAAGACAAAGCAGCTTAGGTGAAAGCGAAGGTCAAGGAGGAACTCAGTAGGAGGGGCCCCTCTGGGGAGGAACCTGCTGTGGCAATCCTTGACCGCCACTCAATTAAGATAATTTTGTGGGTGGAGGTATCACGAAGAGATACATCCACCTGACTTACCTACCTTTTCAGACCGTTGACGACCATGTTGAGTAGTGATAATTTTTTGGGGCTGCTGAAGCCGGTTTATCGTATTTTATTACCTTCCTATTTTAGTCACTGGCCAGTAAGTAATTCTAAATCGCGACCATTCTCACGTGTTTTTTATATTGCGCGCGGCTCTGCCACGCGTATGGAGTTACTTATGAAATAGCTAACACTAGACAAGTTTTCTCAAGAGTCAGGCATGTCTCGCGAGTCTATCCGCGCATTGAAGAAGAAGGGTATATGGAGAGAAAAACTCCATTGGACCAAGGCCGAGAACGGCCGTATTTTTATCAATGTCGTTGAGGTAGAGAAATGGATCGAAGGCAAGTTGGCGTAAGGCCGAGAGAGAACAGCATCATTCTCGACTTCACGTACAACGGGGTGCGTTGTCGAGAAACGCTACGAATAAAACCAACAAAGACGGCTTTAAAGGAGGCTTCCCGAAAACGGGAGGCTATCCTCTATGAAATAGCCATGGGGACATTCGATTATGGGAAACACTTTCCGACCAGCAAAAACGCTCTGAAGTTCTCTAGGAACAAGGCTTCTCTGATATCAATTGAGCAAGCACTAAAAAGCTGGGTAAAAAAGAAAGAACGGACATGCGCTCATAGCACGATAAGAGATTACAACAGCTCTATCTACTATCACCTGATTCCGGCATTCGGCTCATTAAGGCTAGACGAATTAACAGTCGCTCATGTATACGACTGGCTCGACACAGTATCAGTCAACATCTCAAACAAACGGATCAACAACATACTCGGCCCACTGCGCCAGACGTTACAGGATGCGTACTACGATGAATTGATTGATAAGAATCCGATGGATAGATTCCGCTATCTTCCTCTCGATACAAGGGAACCGGAACCGTTCAATCGCGATGAAATAGCAGCCATCCTTGCACAGCTTAAAGGTGATGAGAAAAGCCTAATCCAGTTCGCTTTCTTCACGGGTTTAAGAACATCCGAACTCATCGCCCTGCGCTGGAAGGATGTTGACCTCGATAGTCAGCAAATACATATCAGATCAGCCACAGTCCGAGGCAGGGAGAAAACAACTAAGACCTCATCTGGTATCCGTACCGTTAAACTGCAGCCCGAAGCAACGGAAGCGCTATTACAGCTTTCCGACGATCAATTAGAACACGTGTTTATTGATCCGACGACAGGACAGCCATGGCGTGGAGACCATATCATTAGGAAGCGCGTTTGGAGCACTGCTTTAGAGCGAGCGAAAGTGCCATATCGTAATCCTTATCAAACAAGGCATACTTTCGCTTCCCTCCTTCTATCCGAAGGAGAAAATCCGATGTTTGTTGCTCAACAGATGGGGCATAAAGATTGGGGGATGATTCGCAAAGTTTATGGTAGATGGATCAGTTCGTAACTATTTATAAGGATGTAACAATGGATTTACTAAGTGCTTTCGAACTAGTGCGCAATAAACAGCAGAAACTCGAAGTCCAAGGACAAACTATTGCCGGACTTAACTTCGAGGGTAACAGTCTTCAATATTTCGAACTCTCGTACGATGACAGCGAAGGCCCTTGGTTTTCGATTGCATTCTCTAGTGGCAAGCCAGGGAGCAGCGATGGAGAAACTGAAATATACGGACACGAAGCGCCTGAAACACTGTTACAGGAACTTTTACCCATATTTCCTGCTGTCGGTTCGATTAACTTCTTTAACGCTACCAGCGGGCTGCACGACTGTACAGCCGATCACATTCTTGAGTCGATTTTTGAAGAGTTGCCTACATACGATAGTTTCTTCCCAGACCGAATCTCCGAGTACATGAGTATTGGAAAAAAGCTCGTATTAGACATAAACGAGAGAACGTACCAATAGAACTCAAGATCAAGCTGCAAATCACCGTTATGGCAATACAGAGGGTAATTACATTTTGAACATGGAGTCACTCGCAGTGCAGGAACAGGAAGCCGAAGCAAAGAAATTGGTATTCGCTAAGGCAAAACATAAGGACTGGTTAAGTCAGTACACTGAAGCTACATGCAAGCTTAACCGACATTCGTACTGCCAATTCATCTCTGACTACATCACGGGCGAAAGAGACGGCTTCGTGTTAAACCTCAACGGTTCGTGGGGTACTGGAAAGACACATTTTCTTCGAATGCTTTACTCAAACCTTTTAAGAGAAAGGCATCCTGTTATATACATCGATGCCTGGGAAAGTGATTTCTCCAAAGACCCGTTAACAGTTATAACTAGCGAACTCATCAGCCAACTTAACAACTTGAATGCAGACATTGGTAAGGAGATTGGGCCTCTAAGGCACTATCTGGGAAAAGCGCTCAAGGGGACTATATATGGCGCGGCAGGATATGTTTCGAAGAAAGCCTTTGATGACTCAGCAGTCCTGATTGAGTCGATGAAAACCCTGTTGGAAGGAGAGAAGCCTGAAGATTTCTTACAGTCTCTCCAATACAACTATTGCGAACAAATAGGCGCCATTAACTCTATCCGGATAGAACTTTCAAATCTTGCAGAGGTTTTGGAAACGGTCTACGAAGCAAAACTACCAGTCATTGTCCTAGTTGATGAGCTGGATCGCTGCAGACCAACATATGCAGTTGAACTTCTCGAAGTCATAAAACACTTCTTTCAAACGAAAAATTTGGTGTTTGTTATAGCGTCTGATACCGACCAACTAAAACACTCGATCAAGACCGTATATGGCCAAGACTTTGATTCAGATAGGTATTTGAAACGTTTTTTTGATAGGGAAGCACGACTCCCTACACCGAACCTACAAGAATACATATCCCTCTTGGAGTTAAACTTAGATAGTTATCAAAGCGAAAACTTAATTATGGCTCCAGGAAGCATATCTGAAAACCCTGTATATTACGTAAGCGCTATACTTCGTTCCTTCAAAATGGAAATTCGAGACATTGATCAAATTACGTCGAAACTCGTTTCCTGCTTAAGAACTTTGAAAAATTCAGCGAACGATTCGCCTCTCAAGCAGCAGATCGATTTACCTATGCTTACCTTAGCAATAATAGAACAGCATCTAAACTTAGAAAGTTACCATAACAGGAGCAACACAAATAAGGTTATTCCTAGCTCTATTGATCCTTTGCCTATATTTAATCGCTTCGATACAAAAAAGATGCTAGATCTGAGTATCGACTTTTCTACGGACCACGGTGCAGACCGCTGGGGAATTGTTACTTCTAATGTTGGAGACGCCGCCAGCGGTAGCTATAGTAGTCAGGAAGAGCGATATGTTGCGGGATATCGCTCTTCTTGTATGAAGCTGGCGCCAGCTGCTGAGACTAAGACCTGGCTATGGGAAGACTATAAGCGAATAGTAGATCTTGCCGGAAATATTGCCTAGTTAGCTAAATGTATTCTATTATCGGTCTCAATTGAGGCTCAACACACTATTAAGAAGTTGATTGGATTGAGATAATGCAAGGTTCGAAACCCGCCACCTCCACCAGGTTCCATAAAAGAACCACCGCAAGGTGGTTTTTTTATGCCCGAAGCGCGGGTTGAGAAGCCGTGTAGCGCGGTTCGAGCCGAGCCTGCAACGCAGGCGAGACAACGGAACAGCTCAGCTGCGACGGCCCGAAGGGTGAGGCCAAAGGCCGAATATTCCCGCCACCTCCACCAGCTTCCATAAAAGAACCACCGCAAGGTGGTTTTTTTATGCCCGAAGCACGGGTTGAGAAACCGCGTAGCGCGGTTCGAGCCGAGCCTGCAACGCAGGCGAGACAACAGAGTAGCTTAGCTACGACGACCCGAAGGGTGAGGCCAAAGGCCGAATAAATCCACCACCAGTTTCCATAAAAGCCCCTCCCCCTTCTGGCTACTCCTTAAGACCGGAACAATCACTTCTTAGAACAGCACTTATCCCCTTGCTGTATTGGTGGGCATGGCACAGTTCCATAGGAACAGAAAACGCAGCACTCGCCTTTTAAAGGCTTTAGCAACGTACCGCAGCCTTTGCAGTCGTAGAACCATTGGCAAGCGGTGGTTGGCATCGTCTCAGATGTTTGATGGCCGCATTCAGGACAGGTAATCACGGATTCCAGAATCATGCTCCCTCCTGTTTCGGCGTCTGGATATTACAGGCTCTATTTGGTGGTGAGATCAGGTCCCAGAGCCCAACGACAGCCATCATGCCGATTGCGATATAGAACATGTATGTACTCCATGCATCGAACCAGAACAGGTAGAGCGTGGCCAGAACCATAGCCGGGCCAGCAGCTGCCAATAACCCACGCAGGTGTTTTCTATGAGACCACCAGGAAAGCAGCGCTGCCAGCAGTGCAACTGCAGCAAATAGTGGTAATAACGTATTTATAAAAAGGCCTTCAAACTGGGCCAGAAATCCAATCCCTAATGCCGAACCCAAAGCTCCTAAAGCCGGAAAACAGGACGCACAACTCATCGCCGCTATCACGGCCCCGGTCGCCCCTAGTTTTTCTGTTACTAACGACCATTGCATATCAAATCCTCGCAATTGATAGCTCCACTAATAACAGGATAAACCCCGTACCTATGTACGGAGTCAACGACTGCGTTTTCCGTCAATAATGGTAGAAATGATCGGGCAATTCTCGTTGTGGATGTTTTGATCACATGAGGAGATTAAAGACTCCAAGGTGGCTGCGAGTTCCGATAGATCACGTATTTTGGCTCTTACATCGGTGAGTTTATCTGCCGCAAGAGTTCTGGTTTCATTGCAGCTTTCAGACCCTAGCTTCAGAATGGCCGCTACCTCCGCCAGGCTAAAACCCAGTGTTTTAGCTCGCTGGATAAACCGGATCTGATCCACATCTTGCTGCTTATAGGTACGATAGCCAGATAGAGGTTTAGGTGGCTCGTTTAATAAACCGATCCGCTGATAATAGCGCACCGTTTCAACGCCTACGCCCGCTTCTCTAGCTAAAACACCAATTGTTATCTTTCCCATAGAGACAATCCGATCTTTATACCAACCACTCTGTTGACCTTATGACATGCCTTAAATTCAGGCTAGCCAGAACTCTTCCGATCTCTTTCTAAAAACAGACTTGCCGGTTAGGCAACTGAGCGAGCCTTGATCCATCAGCAACGCCATCTTGTAGATTCACTAGCAGTTTCCCCCTATCTCCTCTTGGAAAGGTGCCGATAGACCTCAATCTATCGATTAAATGTATTTATTTTACATTTTATAAATTCAGGCGTAACATCCTCACAAAGATGGATTACCAAAACATCTTTGTGAGGAGAGGTCAGATGTCATTTCTTAACCGGTCTGTTGGCCAAATCGCGACGGACACACCAGGCGCTACCGCCGTTTTCTTTCAACATAAGATCAACTTCTGCTGCGATGGTGACGTGCCGTTAATCGACGTCGTCGAGCGCAAAAGCATTGATCAGGCTTCAATCATTGCCGCGCTGGAAGCCGTATCCGTGCGCGGCGAGCACTCGCTGGATGTGGATAACCTCAGCACACCTGAGTTAATTGAGCACATTCTCCAACGTTTCCATATTGTCCACAGGGAACAGTTGGTAGAGCTACAGCGATTAGCGCAACGGGTGGAGTTTGTACATATCGATCACCCGCGTTGCCCTACAGGACTCAGCCAGCATCTCGCCACTATGCAGGCCGAGCTTGAAACTCATATGCAGAAAGAGGAACGCATTCTGTTCCCGATGCTGGCACGCGGTCACTCGCCAATGGCTGATGGTCCTATCAGCGTAATGCGGTTTGAGCATGACGACCATATGGAACAGATCCGCAAAATCTACGAGCTCACCAACGATGTGATGCTGTTTGAGGGTGCCTGCAACACCTGGCAAGCGCTCTATATCGGGCTTCAGGCCTTTATCAGCGATCTGCACCGCCACATCTATTTAGAGAACAACATCCTGTTTGCACGTGCATAACACAAGCACCGGAGAATACTCATGAGAGAGTATCAAAAACTATGGTTTACCCTGATCGGGATCTTAGCCGTTACCTTCTCTATCCTCGGTTACTTTGGTTCCGAGATCTATCGTTTAGCCCCCCCTATTCCCGCAGCATTTCAGACGGAACAGGGGGATGTTTATACCACTGAAGAAAAAATCCTTGATGGCCAAACCGCCTGGCAGTCCACCGGCGGCATGCAACTTGGCTCGGTCTGGGGACATGGCGCCTATCAGGCGCCTGACTGGACAGCCGATTGGTTACACCGCGAGCTGGTCAATTGGCTTGAGCTGGCCGCACAGCAGGAACATCAAACAGCCTTCGTAAACCTCACTGAGAAGCAGCAGCACTCACTGCAGTACGATCTGAAGACAGAATATCGCACCAATACTTACAATGCGCAGAGCGACACAGTTACTTTATCCCCCCGTCGTATTGCCGCTATTAAACAAACCGCCGATTACTACAGCGCACTCTTTGGTGGATCACCAGAGCTGCAGCAAACTCGCGCAAATTACGCGATGAAAGAGGTGACTCTACCAAGTGCAGAGCGACGTGAACGGCTAACCGAATTCTTCTTCTGGACCGCCTGGGCAGCTTCCACTGAGCGCCCGAATGGCGTATCGACCTACACCAATAACTGGCCGCATGAACCGTTAATCGATAACAAGCCAACCACTGAAAACATCGTATGGTCGATGGTCAGTGTCGTACTGCTGATCGCCGGGATCGGCGGGCTGGTATGGGGCTGGGCATTCCTGCGAAAAGAGGAAGCGCCACCCACTCCACCTAAGCAAGACCCCATCACCTCTTTTAACCTGACACCTTCTCAGAAAGCGCTGGGCAGATACCTCTTTGTTGTAGTCGCTCTCTTTACATTCCAGGCACTGCTGGGTGGCTTTACCGCGCACTACACCGTTGAAGGCCAGGGCTTCTATGGCATCAACACCTCTGAGTGGTTCCCGTACAGTCTGGTGCGCACCTGGCATATACAGGCTGCGATGTTCTGGATCGCAACAGGATTCCTGGCGGCAGGTTTATTCCTGGCACCGATCATTAACGGCGGCTCAGATCCTAAGTATCAGAAGTTAGGGGTAGATACCCTGTTCTGGGCACTGATCGCTGTTGTCGTCGGCTCTTTCACCGGTAACTTTCTGGCGATCGCCCATATTATCCCGCAGGAACTAAGTTTCTTGTTGGGTCATCAAGGCTATGAGTTTGTTGATCTTGGACGCCTCTGGCAGATCGGTAAGTTCATCGGCATCCTACTGTGGCTGGTATTGATGATGCGTTGCATAGTACCCGCCCTGCAGCAGAAGGGAGACAAAAACCTGCTGTTTCTATTCACCGCATCGGTGCTGGCAGTAGGCCTGTTCTACGGTGCAGGCTTCTTCTACGGCGAGCGTACTCATATTTCGGTGATGGAATACTGGCGTTGGTGGATCGTCCACCTCTGGGTAGAAGGCTTCTTTGAAGTATTCGCGACTGTGTCGCTGGCGTTTATCTTCTTCAATATGGGTCTTGTCACCAGACGTATGGCAACAGTGGCTTCACTGGCGTCAGCATCGCTGTTCCTGCTGGGTGGTGTACCTGGAACTTTCCACCATATCTACTTCTCCGGAACACCTACACCGGTGATGGCGGTCGGCGCGACCTTTAGTGCGCTGGAAGTGATCCCGCTGATCGTACTAGGCCATGAAGCCTGGGAACATTACAGCCTAAGAAAACGTGCTTCATGGATGGCGAACGTGAAGTGGCCACTAATGTTCTTCGTCGCGGTTGCCTTCTGGAACATGCTGGGCGCAGGCGTACTGGGCTTCGCTATCAACCCACCGATCGCGCTCTACTATCTGCAGGGCCTGAACGCGACCGCGACTCACGCTCACGCGGCTCTCTTCGGCGTTTACGGATTCCTTGCACTGGGCTTCACCCTGCTGGTGCTGCGCTATATCCGCCCGAAACTGGTGTTCGATGAGAAGCTCATGAAGACTTCCTTCTGGTGGCTCAATATAGGTCTGGTTCTGATGCTATTCACCAGTCTGCTACCGGTCGGCATCATTCAGTTTGTTGCCAGTGCTTCCGAAGGCCTTTGGTACGCCCGTAGTGAAGCACTGCTACAAAGCGACACCCTGGTAGCACTACGGTGGATCCGCACTATCGGTGATGTAGTATTCCTGGTCGGCGTCTTCGCCATCGCCTGGCAGGTGATCAAAGGCGTATTCAATATCGGCTCTACCACTACGGGTTTAGCCGTGGAAGCAAGCTCTGAAAGTGCTACAGAGGCAGGAGCAGGTCTGGCACAGGGAGTGGATTACGCTGGTAGATCTCATATTCGTGAGAATATGGGTTAGCGCGACTGTTAACTTATTGAAGTTATGATGGAAAGCGGGGCTTCGGCTCCGCTTTTTTATTCCCTACCATCTAGTACAAATTTCTTAAAAACAGCTTCAACCCCATACTTTCTACCGATAAGATGGTTTCTGAATAAACGGATTTAGCTTCTTTGAAGGGCCCCAACAAGATGGTTAAAGCTCACTTGACTCTAATAGCAATAACCTTCCTTGCAACTATTCACATGCTTTTGACCTTTCCCAAAAACCGATAGCTGCTCTGCCGTCCCTTCAACTCGAATAAACCAACTCGTCTGAAATACGGAAGTTACATGAATCATTGGTGGGTAAATCACAAACAGACTCATAAAGCAGAACTGCAAGGCGGTTACATCTGGTCCCCCAAGAAAAACTCAAACGGGAACAGAAACAAATCTTACGAGAATCTAACTAGAACCAGCCCGGGCGATACTGTTATTTCTTTCGCAAATGCCGAAATAAAGGCAATAGGTGTAGTAACGGCTGAATACGAAAATGCCCGAAAGCCTCCAGAATTTGGTCAGGCTGGGGACAACTGGTCAGATGAAGGCTGGTTAGTTTGGGTACATTGGTTTTGCTTCGAAAACACCTTCCGCCCAAAAAATCACATTGAACAGTTAGCTCCCTTACTTCCTGGAAAACACTCCCCTATACAGAGCTCAGGAAACGGTAATCAAGGCTGCTACTTAGCTCAGATTAGCGAATCTCTGCACCAAGCCGTCCTCTCTATAGCTGCTTCGAGCAACAACTCAATCCTTCGTCAACTTGAGTTAACACTTAACCAAGTCCTGGAAGCCAACCTGATTAATGAACGTAAAGATATCGCCTCGACTGAAAAGGAACAATTGATTAAAGCCCGTCGAGGACAAGGGATTTTTAAGAGCAATCTATATGACGTAGAAAGCCGATGCAGAATTACTGGTATATCAGACAATCGCTTTCTCATCGCAAGCCATATCAAACCATGGAGCATGAGCGATGACAGAGAGAAACTAGATGGAAACAACGGCCTTTTACTCGCTCCGCATGTCGACAAGCTATTTGATCAGGGATGGATAACCTTTTGGGCAGATGGATCAATCCATATAGCCAATTCAGAAATTGCCAAAATACTTAATAGCTGGAATATTTCCATCAATACGAATGCTGGTGAATTCAATGCTAACCAGCTGTATTACTTAGAATTTCATCGAGAAAACGTATTCAGGGGAAGTCTTACCTAACTCGTATCACCAGTACGAAGATCTATACCTACTAGAACCGTATCTTTGTCGTCATCCCGCCGTGAACAGCAGCCTCTCACCTGAACCGGCGGGCAAAGCACATCACCATATGAACAAAACACGCAGCAATCTCCCGGTAGCGGTTTCAGCAGCTCCTGGCAACTTTCGCATTGGTAGTACCACTGACAGGCGTCAGTTGGCATGGTTTCAGTTTTGCGGTGGCCGCAGTTTGGGCAGGTGATAGTGGACGCGGTGATCATGAGGTATTCCCTTTATGCGACTCAGCTAAAATAAGCGCCGGCATACAGTCAGTATATGCCGGACTGTGCATAAAGTTTTTCGCCCTGACAATAGTGCTAATGCTTAGGTGGTTCAGGCACCTGTGGAAAAGAGTTCATGGCCAAAACGGCTGCTAAAACTGTCACCAGCCATCGCCTGGACGCCTTTTGCAAAAGTACCGAAGAACGGCTGGCTTTGCAGGTGTTTCAGAACCTCATCGCTGCTCCAACGCCCGATATGTAACCGCTGACCGCCTTCGTAGCTGAACACCTGATAATGAAACTCTCCGCGTAGCACTTCATCCGCTTCGACAGCGTTCAGAAAGTCGCTAATCAGTTGCTGCCATACCTGCTCGTCGCCTGTGTACTGATACTCAACCATCACGTTTCTCATTGGGTGCTCCTCCTTTAAGTGTTGGAGCTATGGTAAGAAACCCTGTGATATCTGAATAATTTATTATTAATATAAAGTGATATTAGCTTTCCATATATCAGTGCAGACCTCTTATGGACTACAACCTCTTTCCAGTGTTTGTTGAGATCATGCGACATGGCAATTTGTCGCGCGCTGCGCAGGCCCTTAATATGACTCAGCCCGCCGTTTCTAACGCACTTTCACGGTTGCGGCAGCAGTTTGGCGATCCGCTTTTTATTCGTGCCAGCCACGGAGTGATTCCAACTGAGTATGCACAGCGCATCGCTCCTGAACTGGAGCATCATGTCGAGCAATTGAAGCTGATCACCCAGACTCAAAGCCAGCGACAGGTCGATCTCTCTCAGATAAGGCGGCGCTTTAAGATCGTGACACACGAGATGGAAGAGTGTCTGATTCTGCCAGCACTGATCAGCCGCTTAGAACAAGATGCACCTGAGATAGAGCTGGAGATACGGCCATATATTCGGGCTACCTTCAGTCAGGAGCTACTCACGAACCAGGCAGACATTGTGATGGCATATCTTCGTGATATTCACAAAAACCTGATCAGCAGAGAGTTACTCTATCAGGATTTTGTTGGCGTCTGTCGCGCCAAACACCCTGTTATTTCCAGCACTCCCACCCTGGAAGAATATGCAAGCCAACCACATCTGTTGATCTCGCCGGACAAAGGGGGCTTCAGAGGACTGGTGGATGATTTACTTGAAGAAGCCGGTTTGAAGCGCCGCGTGATGATCAGTGCGCCGCACTTTATGACAGGCTGCCAATACGTTGCACAAAGCGACTATCTGATTACAGTGCCTCGCTACATCGGCGAACATGCCTGTCGAAGCTTTGGCTTACAGCAATTTGAACTCCCCTTCGAGCTCAATGGCTTCTCCACCTCGATTCACTGGCACCGTCGTCTGGATAGGGACCCGGAGCACACCGCCCTGCGCGAATTGGTCATAGATACAGTGCAACAGCTGACTGACGGTGATTTAGGAAAAACTGAGAATCCCTAGTAACAATAAAGCGACTAGTTCAATCTCTTCCACTCACTCACCCGAGTATTGAGAAAGCCTGACTCACGATAGGCTTTTTCAATGGTACCTGTCTGTTGCAGCTGGCCAATCCCAGTGCGGAATACCCGCTCTCCCTCAGGATGACTGCGATAGGCGATAGAGTGGCGGGGAGTTTGATGCAAGGGATGAGAAGAAGTTTCCGCCCTTAATAGGCGTTCAATATTGATTCAACCTCTACCGATTCAGACATTAAAGCAAGCGCAGAGAGTCTTACGGAGACAGGGGAGCTGTTAAGCGGTTGAAGTTAAGAGGAAAAGCAGAGCTTAAGCTCCACTCTCCCAATCAAAAAATTACGATAGTCCTAAGCCTTTGCCTCAGCTTTTAACCCTGTCGCCACTCCCTTTACCAGCGACTGTCATAAATATGTATTTGAAGTAATTAGATACGCTCATACTTGCGATCATCTTCGCATCGGTCTTCGCCAAGAGCTCAGGAGTGGACATATCGATTTCATTTACCTGTGCCAACCCGGTAATCCCAGGGCGTACGGCATAAACAGCTTGACTATCACGAGCAACGGTAAGTTCCTCCTGATTAAACAAACCCGGTCGAGGCCCCACCAGACTCATTTCTCCTTTAAGGACATTCCATAGCTGCGGCAACTCATCCAGCTTAGATCGGCGAAGGAAGTGACCAAAGGGGGTGATAGAAGAAGTACTCGCCAGATGGCTCGCTACCGAAGCAGTATCGAGTTTCATGGTTCGAAACTTAACGAGTGTGAAAGGTTTCTTATTACGACCCACACGCTCTTGGCGAAAGATAGGAGAGCCCGTGTCAAATAAACCGATTACTATCAGCAACAATAGAACAGGAGCGCCAACAACGAGCCCTAACAACGAAAATATAAAATCGAGAAACCGGATCAATTATCAGTCCTTATCTTTCAATGGCTCAAAACAGCGACGGAGGCCTTCACTAACTGAGACAGGAGGCTCCCAACCTAATAACTCTCTCGCCTTTGATATATCAACCTGTAAAGAACCCAACAACCTCTGCGCTACCTGTTTTTTTCCTAACAATGTAGCCGGCAGCATCAAACAGGCTGCAGGAATTGGAAGCAAACGTGCCGGTTTGCCTGCTGCAGTAGCGACGCCCTTTAATAGCTCAGTTGTCGATAGGTCCTGCCCGTCCCCCGCCAGGAATATCTGATTTGCAGCAGCGGGATGATCGATGCAAGTAACGATCAAGTCAACAAGATTATCAATATTAACCAGGCTTCGTTTATTTCGTACAAGACCGAGTGGCAAAGGCAGTCCCTTTTCTACCAGCTGGATCATACGCGCAAAGTTCCCTTTTACACCGGGACCATATACCAGAGGTGGCCTAATAATCACCACTTCCATATCCGTTTCTTCGGCTAGTGCCTGTAACCCCTGCTCAGCCTCATATTTAGAAATTCCATAGGCATCTTCTGGAGCAGGTTTTTCATCTGCCTTAAACGCCTGGCCGTTCTGAGTCTGCTCACCGTTAACCTTGATAGAGCTTATGAATATGAACCGCTTCACCCCTGCTGAAGCAGCTTGGCGCGCGAGATTGAGCGTACCGTCAACGTTCACTTTACGATATTCAGCGAGCGGATCCGCAACTTCATCGCGCATAATATGGGCTCGCGCGGCGGTATGAACTACAACTCGCTGATCGGTTAACACCTCAGACCAGCCAGTACTACCATCAAGTTCTGGGACTACTAGCACACGCGCATATGAAGTTTCAAAAGAACGCCGAGCTGTAGCAGTAATCTTGATATCTGGTGTTACCCCTACAGACTCAATGATTCGACGGCCAACAAATCCGGTCGCCCCTGTAAGTAAGAGATTCATATTACGCCAACACTATCCTGTCCAAAGCATTTACAAACACATCAAACTCAAGCTTACTCTTCATAGACTCTCGGAATGAGTCGTCCCACAGAGCATCATATTTCCCCCTTTCAATGTCGAAAAAGGTATCTGCTAAAGTATTTACGTCCGATTTTACTACCAAACCAAGGCAGTTCTCTTTCACCCACTGTGCAACGCTTGTGTGCTCTCCGCAGACAGCTAAAATTTTCGCTCCAGAGAAAACATAGGATGAAGATTTACTGGGGAAAGCAAATCGGGTCACTTCATCTTCAATCGGTAGCAAGGCCCAAGTGTAATCTGCATTTACCTGAGCAGCCTCTGCCGGGCTAACTAAGCCGAGATATTGAAATTTTTCGAACCGCTCAGAGAACTGCTGTAAGAGCCCAGCATATATACCCCCTCCAGCGAAAGTGAAGCTTAGCAATCCTCCACGAGCGAAATAAACCTCTATTGCATCAAGCACTAGCGGGATACGCTGCAATCTCCCAGCATTCCCACAAAAGGAAAAACCGGGAATCTTGGACTTCGCTACTTCGATGTCGTCAAATGAAACTGCCGGGTTATCCAATACATAAATAGGGGCAGTTGTTGCTGATCTCAAACGTATTTCGTCGGCCATTTGCTGCGTGATAGTAATGAGGCTATGAGCATGGCGCATACTGAGCACATCCATCTTCAGCAAGAGTTGATATATCCACTTATTAACAGAAATAACAACATTTGCAGCTTCCGGATGGATATCTTGAAGGTGGTAGATATACTCCGCACTAAAGCAACGGCTATACAACATCACTATAAACGGAACAAGAACAGGAGGATCCGTAGATATATAAACCCTCTTTGGCCTGACCCAAAGCAACACCCCGATAACCCAGAACATGAAGAATACGGCATCCAAGGCTCGGAGCAAGACGCTGCTTGCAGAAGACGAAAGGGCTTTCACTGGATAAAAACGAACCCCTTCACCACGCTGATGTTCCTTTAACCTGTCTTTGATACCAGTATGATCCTGCATAATCACCGATACCGATTTTTCCTGAACAGATGAATTCTCTGCAAATCTCAGCAGAGCTTCGCCTATTACCGGGTATACTGGCCAAAAGCTGCGATTTATAATCGCAACCTTCATAGGCTTTTCGACCATCAGTACTGCTTCCAAACAGTTCGCATAACATAGTCACGATAGCTGTGGATAACACGTACAACCTTATCAGATACATTTGGCATACTGTAATCTTCAACCAACAGCAAACTCCGATCTTGCCCTCGAAGTTGCGTTTCCAAAATTGCCAGACCTTGAATTACCCGCTCAGCTTCCAGCCCCACCATCATGACGGCAGCTTCTTCCATCCCTTCAGGGCGTTCATGAGCTTCACGCAGGTTCAACGCAGGAAAATTGAGAATTGAAGACTCTTCATTGATAGTGCCACTATCAGATAAAACTGCACGTGCAGATAATTGCAGCTTGTTATAATCCAGAAATCCTAGTGGCTTCAATAACTGGACATTAGGATGAAAGCTAACATTTAGCGAGTCCACACGCTTTTTGGTGCGAGGATGAGTAGATACTATCACCGGAATTTCATACTTTTCAGCGATAACATTCAGCACATGAACAAGTTTAAGGAAGCTTTTCTCAGACTCAATGTTCTCTTCACGGTGTGCACTCACGACAAAGAACTCGTTCACTTCCAAATCTAAGCGCTGAAGCACATCTGACGACTCTATCCCTTCTTTATAACAATCAATGACTTCAAACATCGGGCTGCCAGTCTTTATTACCTGATCTGGTGCTAAACCTTCCGCCAACAAATAGTCACGCGCGATAGAACTGTAGGTTAAATTAATGTCTGCAGTGTGATCTACAATACGCCGGTTTATCTCTTCTGGCACCCGCATATCAAAACAACGGTTACCTGCTTCCATATGAAAGGTCGGGATTTTACGGCGTTTCGCTGGTAGTACTGCCATGCAACTATTGGTATCGCCAAGAACCAACATCGCTTCAGGCTGAACTTCGTCCAAAACCTTATCAACAGAAATAATCACATTACCAATAGTTTCTGCACCAGTAGCTCCAGCCGCATTGAGAAAAAAGTCCGGTTTACGAATACCTAACTCATTGAAAAAAATTTCATTAAGCTCATAATCGTAATTCTGCCCTGTGTGGACAAGTACATGCTCACAACATTCGTCGAGCTTTGCGATTACCCTAGAAAGACGAATTATCTCTGGTCTGGTACCTACCACAGTCATTACTTTGAGTTTATTCATATTTTTCCTAAAGCACTCACTCTGAGGAACCTATCGGACAAGAAAAAGTGTCTGGCCGCTCTCGATCAAATATTTCATTTGCCCATAGCATACAGATCAACTCTTGATCACCAACATTAGTGACATCATGAGTCCAGCCGGGAACGGTTTCGACTATTTCAGACTTATCTTCCGAGGTATAAAGTTCATAAAACTCTCCTGTTAACATATGGCGAAAACGAAAGCGGGCTTTGCCTTTGATGACCAAAAATTTTTCTGTTTTCGTATGATGATAATGCCCACCGCGTGTAATGCCTGGATACGCCGTAAAAAACGAAAACTGACCTGAATCTGGCGTCTTAAGCATCTCTACAAAAATACCACGAGCATCGCCATGCTGCTGTACACTGTATGTAAAGCGATCGGGCGGAAGGTAACTAACATAAGTCGAATATAATGCCCTTACCAGCCCTATTCCCACGGGCTCAGTAATCAAATGATCTCGCATGTGCCTGAAGCGATCGATTTGGTCAGCAAGTTCCTGCAACGTAATCTGATATTGAGTTTTTACATCAACATAGTCACTTTGCGATTCAGCTCCTTCCAATAACGCTATAAAGCTATCCACTACATCATCAACATAGACTAAGTTCAGTACCGCCGATGGATTGTGGATCTCTATAGCAAGATCTCTCGCCAGATTATGACAAAACGTCGCTACTACAGAGTTGTAATTTGGCCGTGCCCATTTTCCAAACACGTTTGGCAAACGGTAGAGAAAAACAGGATTATTACATTCCCGCTTAAGGGCAAGGAGAGCATCTTCTGCCGCGCGCTTACTCTTTCCGTACTCGTTCTCATACTCGGCCTGAATTGAGGACGTATAAACAATAGGGACAACTCTTCCACAAGCTTTAACCGCTGAGCATAACTGCTCAGTGAGCCCCAAATTGCCTGTGACAAACTCCTCATCGTTTTGCGGGCGGTTTATTCCAGCCAGATGAAAAACCCAATCAACGCCTTCCAGAAGGGAAGCTAGACTATCGGCACTGTGCTCTCGAGTAAAAGGAATTACCTGGACCCCTCCCTTTTCTTGCAAGCGCATCAAAAGATTTTTACCAATAAAGCCATTGGCTCCGGTTACCAGTACTCGCACAGCTTAGTCCTCTGGTTTGATGTATTCGCCCCTTTCTAGGGCACGAATGAAATCCAACTTCCGCAATAAAGTCTGCATACCTTCTAAATCAAGGCGTACGGTATTATGGGAATTGTAATCCTCTGTGTGCGAGATCCGTTCTTCTCCTTCTTCTACGAACTTGCCATAATTTAGGTCTCTCAAATCAGGAGGAACTCGATAGTAGTCTCCCTGATCAGCAGCACAGGCCATTTCCTCCCGACTAAGTAGAGCTTCAAACAATTTTTCACCATGCCTGGTACCAATTACGTTTATTGGATGATCTGGCTCTCCGGCAAGGATAGCGACCGCCTTTGCAAGCGTTTCAATAGTCGCTGCCGGTGCTTTCTGAACAAATAAATCACCATTTTGCCCATGCTTGAAGGCATACAAAACCAAATCCACCGCATCTTCCAGAGTCATCATGAAACGAGTCATATTTGGATCAGTAATAGTAAGTGCGTTACCTGCACGAATCTGATCTACAAACAGTGGAATGACCGAACCACGAGATGCCATGACATTGCCATATCTAGTTCCACAAATGATGGTTTTATTGGGGTCAATATTACGAGACTTAGCAACCATCACCTTCTCCATCATAGCCTTGGAAATACCCATTGCATTGATGGGGTACACGGCCTTGTCGGTACTCAGACAGACAACGCGCTTCACCTCATTTTGAATGGCGGCTTCCAACACATTCTCGGTGCCGAGTACATTGGTTTTCACAGCCTCCATCGGGTGAAATTCGCAAGACGGCACCTGCTTGAGCGCCGCCGAATGGTAAATGTAATCTACTCCACGGGTAGCGTTCTTAACACTGTTGAAATCACGCACATCGCCAATGTAGAACTTGAGTTTGGGGTTGGCGTACCGCTTGCGCATGTCGTCTTGCTTCTTCTCATCACGGCTGAAGATACGGATCTCTGCAATGTCAGTATCCAAGAAGCGGTTAAGGACGGCGTTGCCGAAGGAGCCAGTACCACCAGTAATCATCAAGACTTTATCTTTAAACATATTGCTTCCTTAACCATTAATACCCACAGCATCACGACAAAGATCAAGCTTCTTTTGTGGATTAGGATAATTAATCAGTACAGCCCTATACTTGCCCTTAAACACAAATAAACTACCCGCCGCAGCCCCAACAACGCCCAAGCGTTGAACCAGCTGGCTAATGTGATCTAATGTGCCTGCACCACCAAGAAACGTAACAGGTACTGACAAAGCTTGTTTAAACTCGCTAGCGTAATCCAGTTCGTAACCTTGCATCATGCCATCGTGATCAACAAAATTAACGACAATCTCGCCAGCGCCTGCATCCTGCAACGATCTAGCCAATGTAATCGGGTCTTGTTTAACAACTCGTGTGGCATTGTGAGTACACACTTCAGAGCCTTTCGAGAAGAAACCCTTCTTCTTACGAACATCAAGCACAGCTACTACCGATTGCCTGCCCACTGCCGCCGCCATTTCTGTTAGCAATACCGGATTTTCAATAGCTGCAGCACTGACCGCTACCTTCTCCACACCCATCGCAACAATCTTTGCAGCCTGTTCTGCACAGCTCACTCCGCCGCCATAGCATAAGGGCATACGACATTCAGCTGCTAACTTTTCAATCAACTTAAAATCCGGTTCAACGCCTTTAACCGAGGCATCGATATCCAATACCATCAGTTCATCAGCTTCTTTCTCATTAAAGATTTTCACCGCGTTGATCGGGTCTCCCACATACTTAGCATCTTTAAAGTTCTGTGTTTTAACCAGCCCACCATCATGTAACAGCAAACAGGGAATAATCCTTGAACGTAACATTTAACCGAACTCTGCAAAGTTTTTAAGAAGCTGAACGCCCCAATGGTGACTTTTCTCCGGATGGCACTGCACACCGTGGATATGCCCGCGTGACACCACTACGTCAAAATCGGCGCCATAGTGTGCAGAGGCTGCAACATCACTTTTATCTTTAGCGTCAAAATAATAAGAATGTAGAAAATAAAATTGAGGCTCATCATCGAATCCCGACTGAAACAAACTAGAACTCGGCTTGATATTAAGAGTATTCCAGCCCATATGCGGCATGGGCAAACCGGCCGTCACTGGATCGGAAGCGAAAGACTTTACACGACCCGGCACCCACCCCAAACCAGGTAGGGTACCTTCATCTGAAGAATCGGCAAGCATTTGCATACCCACACAAATACCAATGACAGGCACTGATTCCTGCAGCACCAAACGTTCTAATTCTGGTTTCATGCCGGAATCGTTTAACCGCTGCATAGCATGATCAAAATGACCGACGCCCGGCAATACAAGCCGTGTCGCATCTTGTAAATCGTCTGCAGCACTGGCTTTGGCAGCAGAAATACCAGATCGCTTGAATAGGGTGAGAAACGCCTGAATATTGCCAACCCCGTAATCGATGATTCGAATCAACGGAAATACCTCTTTTCCAAACCGAACCGCCGCAGTAGATTGGCGCCCAAACCGATCAACCAGCGTTTGTTCTTATAATCCCTATAGGTTCTCTTAGGGCTGTCGAACAGCTCCTGAAGCTCTTCAACCGTTAACCCCAGTTTGTGCGCAACATACTCGAATTCTTGCTTCAAGAAATGCTCATCCATTTCTGGACGAGAGATTCTATCAAGCGCCTCCTCCTGCGTCATTTGACCCGTCATAATCAGGCTGGAGAAATGAGCACGGCGCTTCTCGAATCCAAACCGCCGTGGTAGCCAATAATCTTCATAAAACCGGGTAAACCGTGACTCATGGTGTTTATGCTTGAAGCGCTGCCACCCATACAATTGCTCCAACTGATCCTCGGCATCTTTTTTTACGTAAGGAACCAGATTGAGGGGATGATGCACCTTCATGCCGAGAATTTTCTGGTACCAGAGCTTGTAAACAAGAATATCAGTCAAAGGGAACGATTTTAATTGGCCCTCACCAAACTTATTCCAGATATCACTAAATAACGTTTTGTCTATACCAAGGTAACCGCCCCATTCTTCTGGCTCACGGCAGCACTCGGTAGAGAAGTTTGAGCCGGTAATAATGTGTTTAATGCCGTTCTTACGCGCAAACTTGTAGAGACCGGAGAAAAAGGCCGCATCCTGAACTAAATCCTGATCTGGAATACCCGAACGCAAAAAAGCAACCTGCAGCTGCTTCATCTCATTCCAATTGACGACCTCCGTGTAAAGGTCAAGCCCCAACCCGTCGACAAGCTTCTCAATGTTACCCACTGCCTGGTCTGTGTTCCAACCGGCATCTACATGAACCAAAAGTGGTCGCAAACCCATAGTTTTGCACGCCAAATGGGCAGCGTATGAGCTATCCAAACCGCCACTCAAACCGATAATACAATCAAACTCTTTACCAAGTCCGTCCCTAGCAATCTCCTGGCCGAGGGCAACCAACTCATCTTGTGAAGCTAATGCGGACGACCAACTTGGTAGTATGACTTCCTTGAAATTTGTACACCAGACGCATTCTCCAGCTGAGTTAAATGAAATACCAGGATCGCTGGTATCCATAATACAATTCTTGCAAATTTGATAAGGCACTTTTCAATCCCACCTATCTAGTATTCCATTTAATATCGTAGTGATAGTTAGCTATTGACCAACCTATAAACAACCAAATTAAAGAAGAAGTCATAAGAACAGCGCCAAAGGCCGACAATATTAATAGAGATATAACAACGACGGAAACGGCCACCGCCACCATATCTCCACTGTTAGAAATAATCTTTATATTTACCGAAAGAACATAGAGCAGAAAACATAGAAAAACCGTATAACCAAGAAGACCATTGATATACAGCCAGGTCAAATTGCCAAAATGAACATAGTGACTAAGGTAATCAGGAGAGTCAGACCAAGGCACAAATGTCGCCCCATACCCCAAACCAAAGACCCAATCAAAAGGAGATTTAAATGCCTGCAACATAGCCTGAGCTTCAGACCACCTCCCGGAAGAAAATGATTCAAAATCACCCTGAAGAAGACTTGAAAGCGCATTAACCGTTCGGTGATTATTGACAAACTCCAGATCCGAAACATAAATAAGGAGCAAAAAAATCAGCGAACCAAATAGCACGATGCAACGAAACAACGCAGAGCCGCGGATCGCGTAAAATATAAAACCTGAAGCAACAAGCGCACCAAAAACTGTAGACTTACCAGCCAGAAAAGCCAAAATGCAAAAAGCAACAAAGAACCAAGCATTTTTAGTATAAAGAAACGGAGCAGCAAAAAGAAATGCAGACAAACCAATAGCATTATAAGATGACAAGCCAGCCTTACTAGCCAAGGAAAATACAGCCACAACAATGGCAACCACCAATGCAGAAAAGCGAACGGCAGCTAGAAATACAGTCTGATAATAAACATTTACACTGACTAACTTTGCAAAATAGTATCCTAAGGAAAAAACCACTGGCGGCATCAACACATAGAACACGTGTGCAACCCACTTCCCACTCTCATATCCCTCATAAAACCCTATCGAAAGACCAACTAGTATCAAAGCAAACGACCAAAACCACAACCAGTTCCTGTGACAAAAAACGAATAAGACAAAGACACCGACAATGAATATAAACACATAACCAAATCTAGCAAAAAAACCTGAATCATAACCTAAGCTAAAACCAATATCGAAAACTATCGACACAGGCATAACAATGGCTTCAAAGATGAACGCCAACAGCACCATCCAAAATACAAAGTTCGAGAACCTAACCACCCCACCCTCCTTAAATGAGAACGCTACCTTAAACACTTTGTACTCTATATTTAGAGGAGCATAAGAAAACCCCAAAAAACAACAATGTAGAGATTGAGAAAGAGAGCAAAGACAGCCCCCCGCCGGAAACCCCCAAGAACGGAATAAACCACAAACCTACCAACACACAGAAAACAAAACCTAGAGCATATCCGCTTAGCAATATATATACCCTCTCTTGAGCGTACAAAAAATAATGAGCCACACGCATCAAGTAATACGACAAACCAAAACAGCAGAACAGCGAGTAAGAAAACATGCTAGGAAGCAAAATTAACTTATCAAGCAACAAGTACAACATCTGCAACGAATAACTCAGGACCAAATAATAAGCTAGCAGCATAAAAAAACCGATTGAAATAAAAGTAAAACCAGACTTACGAGATGAACTGGAACCCTTATCGATTAGAGCAGGAAGAAATATACCGAATATTCCAGACTCAAGAATAACCGGAGGAATCATTACAATACTGTATAGCAAATAAAACTCAGCGACCTTAGAAATCCCCCAATCCGCCTCAATCATAAACCGTTGAACATAAATCGAAAAGACCAGTAAACCACCAATGGCTGTAAACTTAAGCCCAGACCTTACACTTCTTAAAAACATCTTAAAATAGTAACCAAAATTGAACGACTTAAACCTAAAAGACCGAAAGAAATAAGCCATACAAAACATAGCGCAAAAAAATTCAAAAAAAAGCATCGCTTTCAAAACTAGTTCAAAATCTATCGAGCCGAGTACAGCCATCAAAAGAGCTGCAAAGAACCAGGAATTCCTTAACAACTGAACTACGGCTGCTTTGAAGGGTTTTTTCAATGCGACAAAAAGGTTTTCACAAAAGTTATTCAGCAGAGCCAGCGAAAGACTTCCAGCAAATAACAATGCCCAATCGAAAACCGGCATAAAGACGAAAAATACTACAGACAAAACAACTAAAATTACGGGCCAAACCAGAGTGACAAGCAAGAGCAGTTCTTTCGCCACATCCTGGATAGTCTTTTCTTTCGTGACAAGATCAACTGTAGCAACTGTCTGCAAATTTAAATTTCCAATTATCAGACCGATACCCATGAGAGCCATATAAAAAGAATAGTGGCCAATATCCTGAACACCTAGGAACTTCCCTGTCACATAAAAAGCGCCAAATTGAAATAACGAGACAGTCCCTCTAAGACAGATACTGAATATATAATTAACATACGCCATACTAATCATATAGTTCCGGAAACCAGCTCTTCTTTAATATCTATACCAATATTCAGAGCCTCTTCGATATGCACTGGATTCCGTTTATCAAAGGACCCGTTATTTCGGAAAACCCCTTTCCGAAAGCCTTGAAGCAATTTAGAAACAGAACCACTGATATCTTCCGGTCTACTAGCTTTGGAGTTTCGGAGAAATAGCTCGATTTCCTCCGGATCTGCATCTAGACTTATAGTTTTGAACAATGATTGAAAGCAATTTGAATAATACGGCTCCGTGAACGACAACACTGGAATGCCTCTCAGCATAGCTTCAAACCCGATTGATCCCGTATACGTAACTACAGCATCTACGTTCTTTAAACATTCGTTGGAGAGCGACTCCGTAGGAGCAAAGATAACATCATCGCCAAAGCGATCAAATCGGCGATAAAAACTAGGTTTCCTATAGCCCCAGACACCGGGATGCTCTTTAAATACGATATTAAAGTGTTTAGCATACCTTTCAACAAATTTAAGCAGAGTGCTCTCATAGTTTACAAGACCGATATCATGCGCCCAATAATCAATAGTCGCCTCCGGAAAGTGTTGTAGGGGTATAAAAATCGTTAACTTCTCCTTTGAAAGCCTTTCCCTCCAGTCGTCCAACCCGAGGTCCTTCATCGGGAATAGATGCAACGACTCGCGACGTGTATTTTCGTAAGACACTCTATAATGGTAATGGTATTTATTGATCGGAACCTTGCAAAGAATAAAAAACCAGAAAACCCGAACCATATTAGAAAACATAATCCTATAATAGGTTTTACTTAACGATCTTTTTAAAGCGACTAAATTATTTGGGATATAGTCATCTTGCAATAGATCCGATCTCACTCTATCGATCTCATCAACGCTGACTTCCCGTGAACAATGGTATTCCCCCATTGCACTAAATCGGTAATAACCATTTACAAACGTCCGAATCAGGCCAACTGATTTAATACCTCTTTTATGACATTCTTCAAACAATATTTGATGAAGATACTGATCAACAGATTCACAGATAAACAAATCGATATCAAGCTCATCTAGTATCTCTCCAACAACAATACGCGTTGAATACTCCAAGCGCACAGCCTCAACAAGCGGCAACCCTCTGAGCAATCTGCATCGAGCGATCACATTAAGCGTAGAATCTGTCTCCGGTACCAAGGCAACAACTTCTTTCACTCGCTTTGCTACCCTATTCCTGAAATCAAAATCATCAATTGAGGTAAAGTTACTCAGAAAGAAGACATTTGCTGATGGAGAAACGCCCTCCGCAATGACCGAAAACTGATCTTTACACCAGGGACCAACATGACACAGTATCTTCATAAAATTAACAAGTTTTCCATTCGCTCTTTAGGATGCCGTACTCATAAACATCCAAATATTTACCATCTTTAAAAATAGACTGCCTACGTACTCCTTCTTGGACCATTCCAAGCTTTTCTGCCAGGCTTACCATCGCCACATTGTTATGTAGCGTACCACAACTTACTCTTCTCATATTCAAATTACGGAACGCGTGACCGATAAGCAAATTGGCGGCACGAAACATTATCCCTTGCCCTCTGCATTTTGACTCTCCAAGCAAGAAACTTATATCACAGGACCGATCAATGTAACTTATGTTCTGAAGAGCAATATTACCTATATGCAAGTTCGACTCCAACAAACAAACAGCCATGACTAAGTTACTTTTCGAGTTGGCCACAGATTTAATATAGCATTCAAGATCTTCTACACTATTGTAGTACCTAAAGTGACTATTCCCGGCACATGTCACCTCATCGTTTAACCAATTCTTATAGCCTCCAAGTAGATCTGCTTGGAGTAAACCCCGGAGCCCAATAACATCATCGCTTAGAAAGTAATCCTGCATCATCATGCCTTCATTTAAATTTCGTAGCCATTAAGGAAACAAAGTCACCCTTATCAAGGAATGCCATATCGCTGCTCGAAGTTCGATTTTGATATGTAATTTTACTCTTCAATTCATCAGTTGCATTCCATAAGGGGCGATATACAAGACAGCCTAATTCCAAGGCTTCGGCAATTATACTTGAGTTAAAACTTATTACCGCTTTACTCTTTACCAACAATTTTAGTTGATTGAAGCCATATCGCTGACTTTTTGAAACTATAGAGACCCTACCACCATAGGCTTCCGGAATCTCCAACACTTGATTTGGATGAGGCAAGAATACGATCTCTAATTGAGGTACAACTTCATCGACAATCTCCACTAGCTCATCCAGAATCGACATTTCATCAAAACCGTATGTATCATATAGCGAAAACCTCGAAATAGGTTCAGGCGCATACACTACGTAGTTCAACCCTTCTAATTCTGTAGAGCGGGTATCTCCACTATCTTTCCTTAAGATCTCCGAAACGTCTCTAAGGTAAAGGTGATAAGGATTAAAGATTTGTTTTACTATTACACCGTTTTCTTCAAACCACTCTCGATCATCAGATGTCAAACATTCACACGTATACAGAATATCAGGGAAATAATACCGCCCATTGAATAGGAATCTCTCTCTAACTAAATTATTTCGATCCACAATCGCTATTGTTTTGAGCCCTTCTGATCTCTGCTTTGCTTCAAGACCAAAAAGAACAGCAATCGCTGAAGTGACCGGATAACTTGTTCCAAGAACAATGTAGTCGTAGCAATGAAAGGAATTAGGTATTTTTTTCAATCTCTTGGTATTAAGACCAGGAAAATACGAAATATTGCTTTCTCCAACCTCTGAAAAAACATCAATCTTTCGACAGCTTTTCATTTGCCTATAAAAAATAGATAAGGCTGCCTTGGCGCCTCCTGGATCTTCGAAAGCAAGTAAACAATTGGAAGAAGGCCCTAGAATTGGTTCACTCAACATTTTCATCGATCGCAGCTACAGGGTCATAAACACAATCGTTTGCTAGACTTTGATCGAAGGAATACAAATCCCTAACGTTATCTACAACCTTTTCTATAGCATCAGCAAATGCCTTTATATCGGCCAGCTCCATACCCTCTCGAACAAGCGGGCTTATCATTAGTTCTTTCGCATACAGTCTTTCAACAACTGGACAAATGCCTTTGTCGTAACAATAAGTCACATCCTTGTTGAAACTGAATGGAAAACCATTCTTACCTAGTGCTATTTGCTTTTGGTAGACATCGTTCCAATAAAGAGGCTTCACATATCCTTCAGCTAACGGAGTAGTATCCCAGTATTTTGCTTCCGGCAACTCCGCATTTACTGCTTTCACAAATGTGGATCTACTGACTCCAAGCATAGACTCATCAAAAAGAATAGGATACATGTAGTAAGCGTGACTCGAATCGTCTTCGATTTTTTGTATAGATAAACCAGGGATATCACTCAAGCGCTTATCTAAATAATCAGCTAATATCGCACGATGTCTCAGCATACCTTTGAGCTTTGTAAACTGAACACTTGCTATTGCGGCCTGTAGTTCTGTGTAGCGGTAATTACTTCCAATTGTGTTAGATAAATCGCTCACCCCATAATCCGTTGCGGCATTTTCTCCATGGTTTCTGATGAGCCTACTTCTAAGTGCAAATTCATCATCATTAGTTACTATAAGCCCTCCTTCACCTGTCTGAATATGTTTATGGAAATTCAAACTAAATCCGCCAATATCTCCTATAGCACCAACAGGAGCCCCTCTATACACTACTCCGGGCGCCTGTGCTGCGTCTTCAATAACCTTTAGGTTATATCGGCTAGCAAGCTTCATAATCGGATCCATATCTGCAGGACAACCGAATAAATGAACAACAACAATCGCTTTAGTTCGCTTGGTGATCTTAAGTTCCACATCGGCAGGACAGATAGAAAATCTATCCGCATCTATATCAGCAAAAACAGGTATACCGCCATAAAACATAGCTACAGTAGCTGAAGCTGACATAGTATAGGGAGGACAGATCACCTCATCCCCAGGTTCGATACCAATTGCTCCCATAGCGACCTGGAGGCCAGTCGTCCAAGAGTTCGTCGAAATGGCATGCTTAAACCCATACTCATCCGCCCATTGGTTTTCAAATGAAACTACTTCTTTACCACCGTTGAAAAACCTTCCTGCAGCACCCACAAAACCAGAGAGAACATCCGAATCGAGCACACGTAATGCAGCGGCCTTTTCCTCACCACCCATTGAAATACGATTTGGAAAAGAAACCTCCCGTATTTGTTTACCACCAAGTAAAGCAAGCTTTGACATACTCAATCCTCACAATAGCAAATCGAAGTTTTTATGTATTTCGAGCGCATCCATCCCGCTGCAGAGACGCCCGTCTCCGCTAACCAAAAATGCGTATACCTGATCAACGACGTGTGCCTGAAATACATTCATATTTTCCTTAGTAATAAAACTAATATCAAAAGTTTCTTTATCACCGAAAACCGGATCAATACTTCGAGATGACACCTCAATTTCTCGCCCTCCCCGCAAAAGCCGTAGACGAGAGTAACGTCCTATCAAATCGACTTCATATGCAGCAAGAGACTGCTCCTGCGACGTATCAAGCTCATCGACGTTCTCAAAATACACATCTACTCCATCGAATTTAGCGACCACTATGTTATTGCTGATTTTCTCTATGCTGCACGAGGTTGTGTTTGAATTAAATGCTGCTATCAATTGTAGAAAGTGTGACCCGCTATGCTTCAAGTCTCCAGTATATAAAACTCGACCGAGTACTCCAGAGTCTGCATTTACCGTGAAAAACCGCTTTAATTCATCATGAATTGCTGGTACGGAATAACGCATATAATTAACAAATAGACTCACCCCAGATCGCGTACACATATCCAATATTTCTTGTGCTTCAGCAACATCACACCCCAAAGGCTTTTCACAGATGATAAGCTCAACACCCTTAGCCTCCCTTACTATCTCGCAAATGGTATCGATATGTTTAGGTGTTGGTACTGCCACAGCAACAACGTCCGGCCTTGTTTGCAACAGAGCAACCTTGATATCATCATAAGCACGTACACCGTAGTGGACTTCGAACGCTTCTTGTTTTTTTGAATCTGTGTCAACTCCGCCGACAAGTTCAAAATTCTCATTCTGATAAAACGCTCGACAGTGCGTTAACGTATACTCCTTTGACAGGTGCAAATCATATCCCATTCCAATCTGACCAAGCCCGACCACTAGCGCTCTATATATCATTAGATTTCTCTTCAGACCTTAAAGCCATCACGACCTTTGCAAATTCAAGATCACTGAAGTCGTCGATATCCGTCGCGGACTGCCAACTTATGTCTTTAAAACGATACCCGTTCCCATAAAAAGTGCCTTGTCGTTTAAATTCCTGTACGTCGGCAATCCAAATTGCACCAGTCGGACAATACAATTTATCTAAGTCCTGGGATCTTGATTTCAAAGCTTCTTCGAATAGCGCTACCGGGATCCCATTTTCAGAAACCCGGCAGGCCCACCAAGGATTCGCAAAACCATATTCAAACGCACTTATTTGAAACTTACAGTTTCTTTCTATAAAAGAGTCTTCGTGATTTTTTATATCATCACTACTTCTTATCGGACAATTCGCCATTAACTGAGTTACATTATCAAATTCTGTACCCCAGTACTCCTCAGCTTGTAATAAGGCATGTAGCGTAGCTTCGCTAGCAGTGCTCATGTCATCTGCCTTTGCGTCCCTTAAAAAAGGGACCGATGCCCCATAAAATCGAGCGACTTCAGCGATTGCCTCATCATCAGTTGATACTAAGACCCTTTCGAATCTATTCGAATTTAGTGCCGCTTCAATAGTCCACGCGATCATTGGCTTTCCGCCTAGATCAACTATATTTTTGCGAGGAATTCTTTTCGACCCTCCCCTAGCAGGAATAATCGCAATGTTTTTCCCCATAATTACATCTCCCCTTCCATTTTCATGAAATACTTTCGAGCGTAATTAAGATCTTTTTCCCTGCCGATATCAAGCCAAAAGCCACCAGCGTTGTAATAGCAGCACTTTCTGTTACTACTTATTGCTAAATTTACGAGTTCTGGCATATCGAAAAAACTGTCGGGCGGTATCATTGCAAGAACGCTAGGGGATACAACATAGACACCAGCACTTATTTTGAAAAAATGACTTGGTTTTTCTTGAATTCCTTTAATCTGGCTATCATCAGCTACACTAACGACGCCATATTCTATTTGTTGTGAATGTTCCTTCGTTACAACAGTAATCTCTGCACCACTTTGATAGTGATGAAAAAGTAAATCACTGTAGTCAATATCTAGCAAAAGATCCGCATTCATTACTATAATCGGGTGCTCTGGTATATCATCAATCAGCGACAGGGCTCCCGCCGTACCCATCCGTTTTTTCTCTTCGATATAACTAATGTTGACGTTAAAATTCTCACCAGTTGCAAAGAATTCGGAAATCTGACTCGATAGATAGTTCACAGCAAGAGAGATGTTTTTAAAGCCTTGAGCCGCTAATTTTTCAATGATAATCTGTAATACAGGCTTTCCAGATACAGTTAACATCGGCTTTGGGGTTTTTTCGGTTAGTTTCCCTAACCGTTTGCCTAGTCCTCCAGCCATGATAACGACAGGCGTCATTGCGCTTTTCTCGCGCTCATGTGATAAATCGAAAACGCCTTTGTAGCGATCATCATCATCCACTAGAATAAGCACCCCTCGATTGGTGCCTTTAGCCAGTGCATGTAATTCGCTATAATTACAGTCCACACTTGCCGTTTTAGGTGCCGTGTTTATAACACTTGCAATATCCTCTCCCCCAGAAATAAAGGCCCGCCTTAAGTCGCCATCTGTCACTATACCAACCAGTACACCATCCCCTCTGCAAACCGGGATATACCCTCGCCCACTGAAATCTAACGCTTGGGCTATATCTTTGATACTGGAAAAACTATTTAGTACGAACGGCGTAACTATTAACATCAACTAACCCTTTCTATTCAAAATCGGAGAAAACTAGAACATGGTCAGACTCCAAGCTCTTGTTTACTTTTCGTCCAAGCACATATTTTAATTCTCCTGGAGATATTCCAATACCGGGCCTTTTGAAATCAATATCATCATTAGATATCACCTGCCCTTCTTCTACAGGATTTTTTAGAACGATACTTCGACGAAACTCTCGTTTCTTCTCATCGGACTCTGGCGCAATAATTCGGTGGGATCCCATAGCTGTCGTTATCCGCTTCACACCATTGACAATTTCCACTAATTCATCAAAATTGGCTGAAACTTTGTGATCCCACCCTTCCATATTCTTGTCCAATGTAAAATGTTTCTCTATCACTTTAACTCCCAGTGCTGATGAAGCTAAAGGTATTTCTATACCTATCGTGTGATCTGAAAAACCAACCAGATAGTCAGGGTAGTTGTTTCTGAGGGTTACTATATTGTTCAGATTGACGTCCTTGTCTTCGGGCGGGTAAGTAGATACACAATGCAGAATTACTATTTCCTTATTCCCAACGTTTTCGATAACTCTTACCGCTCTATCTATCTCATGCAATTCGCTTAAACCGGTCGACAGGATCATCGGCAACTGCTTTCCAGCTAGATATTCCAAAAACGGGTAGTTATTTAAATCCATGGAAGCAACTTTAATAAAACGCGCATCCAATACTTTTTCCAGAAAATCTGCTTCTTTCGGACTAAAAGGAGTAGATGCGCAATCGATCCCAATTTCATCTGCGAATTTCTTCATCTCCTTTAACTCAGATTCAGATATTGAATACTCCTCTACAATCTGCTCCAGAGTGTAATCAGATCGATTTCGATAGTCATCAGCAATGAAATAGTTATCTTCATATTTCACTCTTGCAAATATTGTTTCCTTACTCCAACTTTGAAATTTTACGCAATCAGCACCCGCGTTCTTTGCTTGTATTATTAACTCTCTAGCGAGTTTCATATCACCATTGTGATTAGATCCCAACTCTGCGATCACGTAAGGACTCTTACGTTGCTTTAACTCCTCATAAAAACTAGTCACTTTCATTATCGACTTCCCACCACAATGGATTATTTAAACACTCAGCTTTATTGAACAATATGTTCTCTCGGCTTTGTTTATCAGGTAGCCTATGACCTTCTCTACTTAAATATTTTTTAACTTGAGCCCGCACGCCCAACGCTTTCTCTTTACTGACTGTGGATATTCCGACGGTATTAGCACTCCATTGCCGATATGATGTGGATGATACAGAATCAAATATCGCCTTTGCTCCACTCATCATCATTAGACTGTAGAAATACCAATCGACAGCCAACAAATCATCAGGAAAATCAACATTCATCCTACTCACTATCGAAACTCGAAATGATGTATTTCCGAGCCCAGCGAAATTTAGTTTAGAAATATCATGTATTTCAATTTCAGAACCACTTCTCACTCTTTTCGAAACGTAATTTTTCGCAACCGAGCCATCTGGATAACATATATCTAGATCATTTATTACCAAGTCATACCGTTTCAAAAGAGCAAGAGATCTTTCAATTCGATTTATAGAACTGACATCGTCAGCATCAGTCATAACCGCCATTTCATAACCGCGCGAAACTATCTCGCTTATTAGTTTTTCGCGATTTTTAGCGATACTTCCTTGAGGTTCAATCTCGACAATTCTACTCTCTGGCAGGCTATCGTGTAATACTCTTAAATCTCCGTAGCCGTCATTTACTACCAATAAATCAAAAGATTTATTAGATTGCGCGACAAGGCTATCGACATATGCCATAAAAATATCTTCCGGCATTGGATAAACCACCACCCCGACGCATAATCCGCTTCCTTTTGCACCAAATATTTGATTCGCCCTTAGAAGCTGATTCGTTGGAAAAACTGTTCCATTAACCACTATAGAATTGGAGCCGATCATAGAGTACTCGCGCACAATTGCATCACCGTTTACAACAGATGCGGTACTGATGTGACAATGATCCCCTACACTTACATCGTGTTCAATGAGAGCCTTGGTATTAATAATGCAGTTAACGCCAATGATCGCACCACAGTTTATGACGGCATCATGCATAACTACGGTTCCCTCCCCTATATATGAATAAGGGGATACATAGGCTCGAGGAGACGTTATATTTTCCAAAATCCCATGGGCGTTTTTAATCTTTTCGTAAATCACACTTCGTATTTTGCAATTCCCGACTTGCCCTACAGTGATAACAAACCGATTGGATTTCGCAAGATTAGCGATCAAATCATCTCCACCAATAACAGGAAAACCAAAAATTTCCGTTCCAGTTTTCAGGTTTGGATCTAATATACCTTCAATTTTGTAGCGGTTTGTAGAATTTATGACATCAATAACACTGCGGCAGTGCCCGCCTCCCCCTACAAGTACTATTGATACTTTATCTGCCATAGTACTATCTCTTTGTCACAGAACTTGGTAGGTTGACCACACGTTCTTCTAACCATTCGGCGTTGCTGAGATCACCACTTCGACAATTCTGATACATGGTTAGGTGGTTCATCAGAGCCCAAATAGGTCGCGTCATGACGCCTTGCTGATTGGTAATTTCAAGCAGCGAGTCTCTATGTCCTTTATCTTCGCAAAGAACTGCGTTCAGCCAGTAATTAGAGCGACAGTCTTCCGGCTCGCTAACAAACACAAGGTTTGTGACGGATAGCTCGTCTTGATAGGCCGCAGCCAAAGCTCGCTTAGCTCTGATGAAGGATTCGAGTTCCTCCAGCTGGGCACACCCCAGGGCAGCGTTCAAATTGGGCAGACGGTAGTTATAGCCTACCTCGTCATGAATATATTCATAAGAGTGTGGTTTTTTAGCTGTAGTGGTTAGGTGCTTGGCACGCTCTCCCAACTCTACACCACTTAATATCATGCCTCCTCCGCCTGTGGTGATAATTTTGTTACCGTTAAAACTGAGGGTTCCCAGCGTGCCGAAAGTCCCGGTGTGCCGCCCTTTATATAGACTTCCCAGCGATTCAGCGGCATCTTCCACCAGCTGGATATTCCAGTCACGAGTGACGCGCACTAAACCCGCGAGATCTGCTGGATGTCCAAACGTATGCATGGGCACACATGCTCGGACCACCTTATTATCAGTTCGGGTTCTGCATAGTCCCTCGTCATCCAGCGTCGCATTTTCCTCCAGCCATTGTCTCATAGCATTCGCTGACAATCCCAGCGTGTCGCGGTCAACATCCACAAATACAGGCTCTCCGCCGCAATACGTGATCGCATTACAAGTAGCTACAAATGTAAGTGGTTGTGTAATAACAAGATCACCCGCCTGTACGCCGGCAAGCCTTAAAGCCATGTGCAACGCGGCAGTACCATTAACAGTTGCAACGGCTTTAGGAACGCCGGTGTAGGCAGCCATATCCTGCTCGAACCGATCAACGTAGGCTCCCACACTGGATACAAACGTTGACTCGATGGTATCCATTACATAGGCACTTTCACGACCGTGAAAAACCGGGGCGTGAAGTGGAATATAGTCGTTAGTACCGAAATAATCACGGACGAAACGAATCAGTTGGTTGCTCAAAGCCGCCTCACATTTTGCTGTCGAGATATTTGCCAGTTTCTTTATGTCCAAAGTCAGGGATCATTTGGTGAAAGAGATCAAGCAGCGCTTCCTTATCCCAGACCAGTTCACGTTTCATGCTAGTGATTCGATCTTCGAAGTCTTTTAGTTTTTGGCTGTCGAAATCAGCTTCGTTCTTGATGATTCCAAGGTTCTCGAATCGAGTCATATCCAGCGTTTCCTGGTGAGTAAAGAACTCCTCAAAATCTTTTTCACCAGTGGTATCACTACTTGTGAACAGGCAAGGCCATTTTCCTTGTTCGGGCAGTGTTTTGGCTAGCACCCTCGCTTCATTTTCACTGCTGCACAGAACCGGCTCATAGCCCTTCTCAGCCAGGTACTTCACTGCAATGTCAGCGAAGGAAATAAGATGCAGCGTCTCACTGAGTTTGGGAAAGAAAATATCGCGGTTATCGCCGAAAATACAAGACATCAAGCAGAGTTCACCTGACTCTTTAGGGGTTACAAAATAACGATGCACATCATTCGGTGCAACAATCGGCTGGCGCTTTTCCACCCGCTGATTGAAGCCATGCAACAAGGAACCATCCGAGAAGGCCACGTTGGCGAAACGCGCTGTCGATATGTCAATATCCAGACTCCGACGCATCAAGAACATTTCCATCAAACGCTTCGAAGCCCCCATCATATTTACGGGGTTAGCCGCCTTATCAGTAGAGACGCAGAAGTATTTTTTCACCCCGGCAGAGATGGCCTGCTGAAGGGTTTTGTCGGTATTGAATATATTCACATCGACCATACGCATGAGCGTATAGGGGTCTTTCTCACTGCGCACATGCTTGAGCGCAGAGAGATTCAGTATGTAATCATACTGCCCATCGGCTTTGAAGAAAGCATCATACTCAGTAGAGCCGATATCGAGGGCAAAGGTCTGGAAATCACCTTCTATATAGCCACAAGAGCTGCGGATATCACGTACCAGCTCCACCATGTTGTTCTCACTGATGTCGACAACATGTAGCTTTTTAGGGTTACGCTTAAAGATCTCTTTGGTGACAGCTTGACCAATAGAGCCAGCCCCGCCAAGGACCAAGAATCTGGATGAACCGACGATCTCAGCTAGCTTCTTTCCGTTGTTGTGGATATCCGTAGAGAACAGTTCTTCATCTCTACCTATAAGGTTCAATATTTGCATCATTGAAACACTCTATTAAATTTTTTGTATTCTATTCTTTTGATATATATTTATAATAAACAAACTTCCATACCAGCATGATCGATTGAGCGACTTTACTGGTCAAGTAAAACCGGCCACGACTTTGTAGTCATTCCAGTATTTCTATTCTTCCCGATTCGGCGGCAACATCGAGGTGTGCTGATGAAGCCTTAGCTGACTGTAATATCCAACGATGCAATCCGTGATGGCGTGTTTACCTTCTGAGAAGGAGCGGCAACCTGTTTCAGGGTTCCATTCATATTTCAGACTTCGGAAGAAGCGCTCCATTGGCGCATTATCCCGGCAGTTTCCTCTACGACTCATACCCTGCTTAATTCTTCAGCGCCAGAGCAATCGACGAAACTTCAAACTGGAGTACTGGTAGCCCTGATCTGAATGGAAACGTAGCCCTTCAGGTTTGCCGCGTAGCTCATCAGCCATCGTCAACGCTTTCCCTGTCAGGTTACTATCAGGGTTAAGTGACAACGCCCATCCCACTGATTTCCTCGCATAAAAATCTAATACTACCGCTAGATACGCCCAACGCTGTCCTGTCCAAATATATAATATCACCACACCAAACTTGATTAAGTTGTTCAATAGAGAACTGTCGTTCCAGCAAGTTCGGCGCTATAGGGTGCTCTTGCGTCACTCGTTTGTAGCGCTGCTTAGGCTGTTGGCAGCTGTATAGTGAAGTTCTGCCATGGTATTGCCCTCAACATAACGGCTTAAACGTGTTCCTGATAGCGTTATCATAGCGGCAATGCTTCTGCCGCCGGTTGAAGCATTACTGATGGCAAATGCTTACCGCACCTTTTCCTTCAGCAATATACGAGCAGGATTTTCACCTTTCGAGTAATCCCGCCAGTACTAATAGCTGCTTCGCTGAACATCAAAAACACGACATAATCGTGCCGTCAGATAGCTCTCTTGAAGGCGAGAAATTACCGTAAACCTTTCAGCTCGACTGACATCAAGGAGCTGAAGCCTTTTTTAGAATCTCCTTTTCCATCTCCAGACGTTTAATTTGTTTTTCTAGCTCCCGAATTAGACGTCGCTATTCGGTCATTGGCGTTACTGCGGGTATTCCCTTGGCGCCCCGATCGGAGCTGGCGAACCCGTTGATTTGCCAATACCCAATACTTCAGCCGCTTCTCGGGCTTTATATCCTTGATCAACAACTAACTACTTTGCCTCTAGACGAAATTCAGGACTGAAGTTAGGTCTTTTGGGTTTTGTCATAGTGTCGCCTAATGAGGAAGGAGGTGATTATAGCACCTCCAATCAAGTAGCCAAATGCACTATACCACGACAGTAGCACGCCCCTTAACGTACGAAGACACTAAGATTTACGCTCAAGCACACACCGACGGATTGAGTAGAGCAAATCGCAATAGGGAAAATAGAGATCGGGTCAGCAAAAATTGGAAAAATGGCCAACGACCAGAATTCCCTCCCTAGTTAAGCCGCTTCCACTCACTCACCCGAGTATTGAGAAAGCCTGACTCGCGATAGGCTTTTTCAAAGGTACCTGCCTGTTGCAGCTTGCCGATCCCTATCTGTAGCGCGTGATATACCCGCTCCCCCTCAGGGTGGCTGCGGGAGACGATAAAGTGGCGGGTGCCATTGAGGCCGAGTTTGATGCCAGGGATGGGGAGAAATTTATGCCCCTGGCTGGTGAACGAGAAATCCTCTGTTGCCTGAAAAGGCGCGAGCAGCAGATCGGCGCGACCGGCGATCACCATTTTGACCATAGTGCCCCATTTCGCCACATCCTGTAGTTCTGCAAACTTCATCTCGCTCAGTGTCTTCCAGTCGGCCTGCCATTGCTTATTGCTGATAGCAGAGAGGCTTCGAATCTCAGCCCAGCTGTTCATCGCCAAAATCGATTGGTTCTCTGCCAATGTGTATAAACCCGCTTCAAACTCGCCGTTGTGGATAACAGGTTCTGTGAGCCAATACTGCTGATGCCTGTCGGCCACTTCATACAACCAGGTACTGTTAACCGCCATCACTGCGGCGCCCTTACCCACTTCCCTGACAATACGCGCATGATTAGGTCCGTAGCTGAACGCTATGGAGTCTTCGACACCACCTGCCTTTAGCGCTTGCTGCACTAAGATCAGTTCGGCTACTCCCCGGCTGATGCCCGGACCAGTAAATTCGGTGATCTCATAGGGAGAGCGATTAGCAAGGAACTGCTGATAGCGCTTGTGGATACTCTCTTCCACCATCAGCACCAGCGGTTCGGCACACAGGGCGGTCGAAATGAACAGACCAAACAGGCACAGGGATAGTCTTAGCCTGATGGCTTTAACAGAGAAGAACGCAGACAACTCAGATGCCCTCATCAATGTACAACTTACTAGCACTATAGCCGGTCAACGCCCTGTGAGGGAATGAAATAACGAACAGAAAAGAAGAAGCATAGTTCTTAGAAAGTTAACGACATAGACCAACGAGTTACTGCCGTTCATCAACTTGTATTCAGTGATTGGCAAGCGGTTTGTTTCAAAACAATATAGGCGGTCTACTCGTCGTTAAAGCTATTCACCTCTCGGTTACCCAGACACCCCTTTCATTTCTGCAGGCAACATCAGTGAAGCGCTCCGAGCGGCCTGATACCTCAATGTCTTCCTGATACTCACGACAGTAACGGCGTGGCTGTTTTGAGATCCAGGTTCGGAGTGGTTTCACCGTCCCGGTGTGACCTGTAGCCGGATTTTGCCAACTCCAGCTGGCACCAGAAGGTAGATTTTCTAAAGCATATCGGGCAGCCTGATCTGCTAGGCGGTTATCCTCTGCAGTTAGCTTGGATTCGATAGAACCTGCCGACTGCATTGACCCGCAGCCCGCCAACATTAAGGAAAGAACCAGCCCGATAGCGATTTGTGTCTTCATCGATCTCACCCGATCTTGTTTAACATTTACATCCTGATTGCTGATACTTATTCTGGCAGCTGCCACTGACCACGGATCACAGATTGTTCCTGCTGCTGACTTAACGGCTGTGAATCATCAACTGAGCCATCACCTCGTAATTTCTGTCCCGCAGCATTGAAGTCGTCATCGCCTGGCGTTCTTACCTGCCCAGGCTGGCTGTCGTCGACCGTGCCATCACCACGTAATTTCTGCCCCGCTGCATTGAAGTCGTCATCACCCGCTGTTCTTACCTGCCCAGGCTGGCTGTCATCGACCGTGCCATCACCACGTAGTTTCTGCCCCGCTGCATTGAAGTCGTCATCACCCGTTGTTCTTACTTGCCCCGGCTGGCTGTCATCGACCGTGCCATCACCACGTAGTTTCTGTCCCGCGGCATTGAAGTCGTCATCACCCGGTGTTCTTACTTGCCCCGGCTGGCTGTCATCGACCGTGCCATCACCGCGTAATTTCTGGCCCGCTTCGTTAAACTCGCCGAGTCCTCTTCCTCGCCGGCCATCGTCATTATCACTGTCGTCATCATCGCTATCCCGGAGTCCCCGCCCGCGCCGGCTATCGTCGCCTCGATCATCATCGTGGTCAGCGCTGTCGAAGTCATCGTTATCGTCGTCGGAACTACCAGAACGATCATCATCGTCACTATCCGAACCGGATGACCCACTTCCGCTATTGTCGTCATCGCCAGAATCGTCACTGTCTGAATCACCACCTGAATCACCACCGCCGTCTCCGCCGCCGTCACCACCTTTGTTATGAACAACAAAATCAGCAGCGATATAGCTGTGGTCACCATCAAGAATCAAGTTAAAAAGGGTTATTTCCAAAGGCAGCGCCTCAGATGTTATCTCTTCCAGCATCACCGGTCTGAGTTCCAGTAATTGAGAGAGATCCCGCGCTGTAGCATCGCTATCACCTGGCACTACATTCAATGCCTGCAGTTGTAATAGCTGATCACCAACCATCAGCCTTGAAACCTCCAGTGCGTCATTTTCAATCGCTGTTGCTGCCGGTGATAGCGAGCGCCAGCCATCGGTAGACAAAAACGGGTGCTCAGCAGTCACAAAAGGCGTCAGGCCATTCAGGCCATAGAGCGTTCTACCTGCCAGAGGAACATGCTCAATCTGCTGTACCCTGTTAGCAGTTCCGGCTGCCCCCATCACCAGATCGCCCTCTTTCAGTTCCTGAATCGGCACCTTAGTACCGTCAGCCATCAGGATCAGAGTTGTACCTGTAAAACAAGACTTCGCCCATACACTGGCCACGGCAATTTCACCATTGTGCAGATCAATATCAACCGGTGCTAATACCAAGCTGGCCGCCAATGCCGAATAACCAAGAATACGTACAGGAGAAAAGGTGAGAACTGAGTAATGACGGGCCCTGGAAAGGGGCGCTGATAACTTGCTAGGGCGAATCATGACGATGCCTCATGACAGTAACTATAGGTACTCAAATTCAGTCTAGAAGACGAAAAGGAAGGTCATCAGATAAATTCCTGAATACCTGTTCCAGATCAAGAAAACCAACACCCGGCTTTTCAATGAGCTCAATAAGGAAATTACAGACTTACCTCACCAATATAGCTCGCACCTAAAAGCTTTGGTTAACGATTTGTTGACATTGATTCAATAGCAACCCCATTTATCAACATAATAACAACAAGGATACTGAGTCCATCGACACGGCAGCATTTCGTTTTCTAACTGATTGGAGTTTTAATTATGTCTGCAGAAATTCAGATCCTGGGCTGGACTGGCCTATTCATGCTTGCGCTGACTCTGGTGCAAGGTACCCGTAATGTATTGGCGCTGGGGCTGCTGACAGCAGCTGGCAACCAACACGATATCGCTCCCTGGACCGGTATCAACGATCGGCTTAACCGGGCGATCCGAAATCTGATTGAAGCGATCGCTATTTTTGCGCCAGTCGCTATTGCGGTTCATCTATTGGGCGTCGGTAGTGAGACCAGCGCTCTGGGCGCTAAGTTGTTCCTGATCGCCCGAGTTGTTCATGCTGGGGTGTATATCGCGGGAATTCCGTGGATACGCACCGGTGCCTGGGCTCTAGGCGTTGCGGGCATTGTGATGACAGCGTCGCCACTGCTCGGCTAAAAGAAGATCTAATAAAAAACGCCCTGAAGTTCAGGGCGTTTCGGTTTTACCCAATGTTGTGATCAGGCTATTTTTGACTCAGCGTGATGCCTGCTGATTTTCCATGCAACCTGCGTAATAGGTCACTGTTGCAGGCCAGTCGGAGAATACGCCGATGACGCCAACATCTTTCACCAGTACATCCAGCAACTCAAAGGTATCACCATCGTTCTTGGTCAGTTCCTTAATGCTCTGGTAGTACCAGCCGCCACCAGTGTTCAGTGGACCGGAGCGTTCCAGTGTCCAGGTGATCAGATCCAGACCTTCTTTGCGCGCTTCTTTAGCGTAAGCCGATGGCACTATTTGGCCATTTTCTGCGGTCACCAGCATCCACATCGGCGGTGCCAGAATTTTCACACCGTCTGCTTTCAGCTCAGCCATGGTTGGTGACCAGGTCTGTGGCTGATTGTGGTTGAAGGTTTTCACGTTATAGCGGTTATCCAGGTAAACCGCCTGCTCACCAAAGGCTGGCTCCTGGCTGATCCAGTACTGCACATCTTCAGGATTAAACGACTGTGGATAAACATCTTCCGCCGATACGCCTGCAGCCTTGTATTCGTTGATCAGCTGCTGTGCATAATCCTGCTGGCTGTAGTTGCCCTGATACGGCATATCCACAGCTGCACTCTTAAGCTCAGGCGTCATCTTCACACCCAGCTGTTTAAACAGCTCGATACTCTGCTTATGACTCATCAGAGTACCCTCGGTGGAGTAAAGGTCGGTGCGGAAATCTGCGGTAGAGTTCATATACTCTTCCAGGGTTTTCGCTTCAGGGTTACCGGCGTCCATTTTGCCTTTCAACGACAGGAACTCTTTCAGTGTGATATCACTGGTACGACACTCAACATTCTTGAATGGTGTATCACTGCTGTAATCCGGTGGCGTGGTACATTTCTCAGCCAGTTCTGGCACCGCCAGGATATTAGTAGTGGTATGGAGGTCTTTCTGAGAGTGGCGGCACACCAGTTCCTTATCTTTAGTAAAAGTTACGTCGCACTCCAGTACACCCGCCCCCATCTGAGCCGCTGCAATATAGGACTCACGGGTATGTTCCGGGAACTGCAGTGGCGCACCACGGTGGCCGATCGACAGGTTACTGCGGTAGAAACTTTGATCCTTACATTGCGCCAGACGCTCCTTCAGCGGGCTGTCATCCATGGCATCGATCAGGAAGAAAGGCCGCGGACCTAACTGGGCGGCTACCTCAGTGTCTGCGGCAGGAGTAGAAGCCAGAACGCTGTGGCTTAACCCCGCCAATACAATACCTGTGAAAAGTCTGCTTAGCATGTTTGTTATCCTTATTATTCCTTGCTTTTTATAGTGTGAAGGCGGTCACCGAAAGTGACAACCTGAGCCCGCTCTACTTAGTGGCGGACTCTGTCCGCACTCAGCAATTGCAGTACCAATTTTCTATTTAGCTTTAAATTCAAAGCGTTAATTCATCCCAAGCAATACTGACACTAACAAAATGGGACACCGGGGTCCCAACGACAAAAGCAAAATGAGTCGTAGCTGTCCCGCGTAGATATTGATACGTGATGAGGGCTATTTCAGCTCAGCGAGGAAGATATGATTAGGGACAAACGAATCAGGTAACGGGCTTCCTTGCCAGCCAGAGTCCCATTTCCGTTGAGACTCTGGCGCAGCAAGACTTCTGACTCAGACAGCCAGCTTGCTATGTGCGGTCGGCGTGGCGATATGGAATTTCGGATTGTCGAATTCATTGCGCTTCATTGCGTAATAAGCCTGATAGTGATCGCCATCTGCTAATACGTTAAAGGTGAAGAACATCGCCCGGCGGGTCTTGTGTGACTCATTTTTCTCGGAATAGTGCGGCACATAAGAATCGAACAGCACTACATCTCCACGACGGGCGATAATCGGGCTCCAGTTGATCTTGTCACTGATCTCACGCTGGATATTGCCGTTGTCCGGGCCACCGTCATAGCTCGCCAATATCGGTCGCGGGCCTACCGGAGTATCGCGTGATTCACTGTCCAGACCGGTCAGGTCCTGCAAGTAATCCGCCGGGAAATTCAGGCAGCCATTTTCCAGTGTGGCGTCATCCAGAAAGATCGCAGCTGTGACATGATACTGCGGCTTAAACTGATCATAGGCGATCACATCCTGATGCGGTTCAAAGGCACCACCGCCGGGATTCTTAGCGTTGCACTTGTCCTTGAACAGCGTGAATTGAGTGCCCGTTAGCTGCTCAATATAGCCCTTCAGCTTAGGTACGATCTGTTCGCGGATATCTGCATCAGTGCCTTCAATACATTCATACCGGCACACTTTAAGCGGATCATCGATCTCGGGTACTACGATCAGCTCATATTGATTGCGCTGGTAATAGTCACTCAGACTTTCACTGCTTTCGGTCAACTCTGCCAGAATATCTTCAGCTCGCTTATATAGCCTTTGGCTGCTCTGCTCCAGCAGCTCCATCTCAGTCGGCTTGAGCCCTTGCCCCAGCACCACATAACCGCTCTGACGAAAGCCTTCTTTATCCATTGTCATTACCTGCTCCTCTGGCTGACTTGTCAGTGCCTGGGTCATGTACTCGAGATAGTCAGCAACCCCTTTGTTGCTGAGTTCTTCCACCTTGCCCTCATCATCCCAACGGCGCAGTTTCAATGCGTCATCAGCATAAGGCTCGTTCAGGAAGTCCTGCTGCTCCTCTTCTGTCATCAAACCACCCTGATGATGAAGGGAGTCCAAAGAAGCGGCGGACAAGTCTTCCAAGTAGCCCTTTTCAACCGCACAGAGAAAACGTTTAGCCTGAGCATGCAGGCGAATAGGTTCTGTTACAGCAGGAGGGAAGTGAGGCGCCAGGAACTCGGCGCCTATGGTGTCGTGCTTGTAGTTACCAAATGCGATATCGGTGGCCGCCATCAGATGGCCTACATCATGCAGCAGTGCTGAGGTAATCAGCTCGGCGGACTCTCCAGCCCGCAGTGCTAATTCGGCGCACTGCACGCCATGTTCAATCTGGTTAATGCCTTCGCCGTAGGTGTTGTAGCCCTCAGCGTCGTACAGTTCGATAAGTTGCTGGATAAATGGATGCATGGCGGTTCTCGTTGTCACTCTTGCAGATGCTCAAAGTCAAACTGGTATATACCAGTTTATTCTGCGCCAGTAAGATGACAAATTAAAGACAACCGCCAGTTATCTTTAACTCAGGTGCTGCCGGAAAAACTCCAAGGTGCGTGACCAGGCCAGCTCTGCGGCTTCCGGGTTGTAGCGCCCCGTCGAATCATTATGGAAACCATGCTGCGTACCCGGATAGATATGCGCCTGGTGCTCCACCTTCTTCTCTTTCAGCAGAGCCTCGTAAGCCGGCCAGGTCGCATTCACCCGTTTATCGTTCTCGGCAAACTGCAGCAGCAGCGGTCCTTTCACGTCAGCCACCAGCGGTTCCTTCGCCGGCGTCCCGTAAAATGGCACAGCGGCATCCACCGCTTCCGGCAACGCCGCCGCCAGCATGTTGCTGATATAACCTCCAAAGCAGAAACCCACCACCCCCAACTTGCCACTGCTCAGGGCATGTCCTTTCAGGAAACGGGCTGCGGCCATGAAGTCCTGCTCGATCTTGCTACGATCCATGGATTTTTGCATCGACCTGCCCTGATCATCATTACCCGGGTAGCCACCCAGGCTATAGAGTGCATCCGGCGCGAATGCGATAAATCCAGCCTTAGCCAAGCGGCGAGCGACATCTTTGATATAGGGGTTAAGCCCTCTGTTCTCGTGCACTACCAGCACTGCAGGAGCACTGCCCTCTATAGATTTTGGCCGCACCAGATACCCCCGGCCACGACCATGGCCATTCGGCGAGTCAAATTCGCTGTAACTGGCCAGTATATCCGGATCATTAAAGGAGACCTGCTCCGCCTGCGCGTAGTTAGGTGTCAGGGCTCCGGTCAGTGCGCTCAGGCTAAGACCGGCAACCGTCAAAGTGCCTAAGCGGGCAAGGAAGGTACGGCGATCGATCACGCCATGGGCGTATTCGTCATACCAGTCAAAGGCTTCCTGCGGGATCTCTATAGACTCTCTCTGCTTCATGCGGGCTCTCCTGAGCAGCCTGTGGATGATTCAGTTATCCAGTTTAGTCAAAGAAATGAGATTGAATGATGGCGCGATTATTCAAGCCACAATATCTACGCTGACAGATACTAAAGCGGTGAACGACTTCTTGTGGAGAACTCCAGATGCAAGACAATCCCCCTAGTGTACTGGTCACCGGCGGCAGCCGGGGTATAGGTAAGGCGCTGGTCAGCTACTATCTGGCTCAGGGCTATCAAGTATTCGCCACCACCAGCTCAGCCGATAGTGCCGCCAAAGCAAAGACTGAGCAGCCAGAGGTAGAGTGGTTTTACGGTAATTTTGCCAACCCGCAGGCAGTGGATAAACTCGGCCAGCAACTCAGCCGCTATCAGTTCGATATTGTTATCCACAACGTGGGCGTCCAGATCGTTCGCCAACTGTTCGCAGAGGCAGATACGACGCCCTCCCCAGAAGCCGAACTGAATACCAACCTGGGCGCTGCGATTCAGTTAACGACCCATCTGCTTCCCGTTACCCGGCAACATATGTGCTTTATCAGCTCAGGTCTGGCGATCGCTCCCAAACAATCAGCACCGGTCTATTGTGCTGCTAAAGCCGGACTGCGCACCTTCACCCGCTGCCTGCGCAAACAAGCAGAGTCACATCCGGATGCGCCTTTTATCAGCGAAGCCATTATGGATCTGGTCGCGACCGATATGACCCGCGACCGTATTCAACAGAAGAAAATGATGCTGACCCCAAACAGCGCTGCTGAACAGGTCGCTCGTGGAATCAAAAAACGTCAGCCAGAGATCAGGGTCGGCAAGGTAAAAGCTTTGATGAAGCTGCGCACTCTATTCCCTAACCTGATTGAAAACATGTTGATAGCCAAATGAACAGACGAACCAAGATCTTCAACTGGACCTGCCGACAGGGTCGAAAGCTCAGTGCTATCCCGGCGTTAGCTGTGGTGTCCGTAGGTGATTTCTTTATCCCGGCGTTGCCAACACAATCATCGGTCATGCTATTGGGCTTGCTGCAACCAAAGCGAATTCTGTTAATCGCACTGGCATTCGCCGCTGCCGCAGCCGCGGGTAGCGGACTGATCGCACTCCTTAGCCAGTTAGTCGCCGGTTATCTTGGCGAACTCACGCCACAGCCGGGTAGCGCTGGCTATGAAACTTTTTATCAGTGGCAGACATTGATTCAGCAACACGGTTTGATGTTCCTGTTCCTGCTCTGTTTTCTGCCAACGCCACCACGCATAACAGTTGCACTTGCCCTGCTGAGCGGCCTTTCGGGGCTTTCCGTGATGCTGACAGTCTTTACCGGCAAGCTGATCTGGTTTCTGATAATACTGGTTATACTACGCCAGGCGCCGGATATACTGTCCCGGATGCCATTGATTGGCCCCCGGATTACGCAACTCAGACAAGCGGCAAAACCTGCCTAGGGAGAACAGATGGCTCAATTTGCCAGTCAGCTAATGGCGGACATTCTCGCCACCAGCGCTTTTGGTCAGCCATTGGCTAAACCCTCTCAGGGTGCAACTATTCCACTGGATGGCAAACGACTGCTACTGGAAAAGATTGTGGCCGAACGGGGCGAGGCCGCATTACTGGAACAGCAACCGGGCATCGCCCGTTTTCGCCACCACCCCTGCGGCATCGCGTTACTAAACGGTGCATCACCCTTTGAACTACTGGAACGCTGGCAGCGGCTGGAACGTTACATACACTCCGATCATTATATGGAGCTACTGGATGCCGGTAATAACCATATGGTTCTGGCACACCGTAGCCGCACCAATCAACAACCTTCGCGGCTGGAAGATCTGGCGGTAATGGGGGTATTGAAAGCGCTACTAATTGAGACCGGAGTCGAGCAACTACAGCTGGAAGAAACCGATAACCGAAGCTGGCATCTCCACTGGACGACGATTTCTGCCCGACAGGAATCCAATGAGTCCGAACAAGATATAGCAACGCTTAAGCGGGTATTCGGTCAGCTGGATACTCTGAGCAGCACCGATCAGTTCTTCAGCCAGGTCATCAAACAGATCTTTGCCAGCCAACTACTGAACCCCAAGGTATCCCGCCTGGCCACTCAATTGAACAGTTCCAGCCGCACCTTACAGCGACGCTTGAAAAACTACGGCAGCAGCTTCAGTGAGCTAGTTCAACTCTGCCGTATCGCACGCGGAGCGGAGCTACTGCTTGCCCGCTCAGCATCAGTTGCTGAGATAGGTTTTATCACCGGCTTCGCCGATCAGGCTCATTTCAGTAGGGTATTTAAACAAGCGATAGGCGTCACTCCATCAAACTACCGACAACTGACGCAGATATGAAAATCACCCGCCATTAGGCTCATGATGGTTTTAAGATGGCCAGAATGATTATTTTCTAAGCCTTTACGACTGAATAACGGGTTTTCCCGCACCAAACAGCCCCATTACAAGGATATTCCTCACCTCGCAGCTTTAGACTGATCACCATAGAAAACTCGCAGGTATTCCCGCCTGTCATGACATACTCAAGCAGATTCGAGGTTGTAACTGGTTATGGTAAAAATTAACGGTACCCTGACGCACTTCGCCAACCCTAAAGCTGATGCTGAACTGGCGTATTCTGAAGCACAGAAAGATGTTATCTGTGTCGCTCGGGCAGAAGAAGCGGTCGCAGACATTACCCGTTGGCCTGCCTATGCCCGCACTCCACTGCACAACCTCGAAGCCCTGGCTAATGCCTCAGGCCTGAACAAGATCTGGTACAAAGATGAATCACAGCGCTTCGGTCTGAAGAGTTTTAAAGCTCTGGGTGGCGCATTTGCAGTCGCGCGTCAGCTGCAGAACGTACTGGAAGAAAAACTGGGCCAGCGTCCAACTACTCAGCAACTGCTGAACGGTAGCCTGAAAGACGAAGTATCTGAACTGGTTGTAAGCTGTGCAACCGACGGCAATCATGGCCGTTCCGTTGCATGGGGCGCGCAGATGTTTGGTTGCGGCTGCGTCATCTACATCCATAAAGATGTATCTGAAGGCCGCAAGCAGGCGATGGAAAGCTATGGCGCTGAAGTGATCCGCATCAGTGGTAATTACGACGACTCAGTGCGTCAGGCTGATGCTGACGCTAAAGAAAACGGTCGCATCATCGTCTCTGATACCAGCTACGAAGGCTATATGGAGATTCCGAAAGATGTTGCGCTAGGTTACACGGTGATGCTGTCTGAGATCGTCGAGCAGCTGGAAGGCGAGATCCCAACTCACGTTTTTGTACAGGGCGGCGTAGGCGGCCTGGCATCCGCAGTTGCCGGTTACTTCTGGGATCTGTGGGGCAACAAACGTCCACGTGTTGTAATTGTCGAGCCGGAACAGGCTAACTGCCTGCAGCGCAGTGCCCAGGAAGGTAAAGCAGTCGTAGTTGAAGGTGATCTGGATACCCTGATGGCCGGTCTGGCATGTGGTGAAGTCTCTGCCCTGGCCTGGGAAATTCTGGCAACAGGTGGCGACGATTTCGTCACCCTGAGTGAAGATGCGGTACCTGAAACTATGCGTCTGTTGGCCAAAGGTTATGAAACAGATCCAGCGATCGAAGCGGGTGAATCTGCAGTACCCGGTCTGGCAGCAGCCGTTATTGCTCGCGACAGCGAAGAATTTTCCAGCAAGCTGGGACTAAACGAAGAGAGCAGGGTGCTGGTGATCGGCACTGAAGGTGCCACTGACCCTGAACTGTACGCGCAACTGGTAGGCTAATCAGCCTTTCCCTGCCGGAGCAACTCTCTCTGGGTTGCTCCATCCTCCTTTCCATACTTCCCTTCCCGCCTTCATTGATACCAAAAAACCGCAATTTGTTTTAATCTTCTGCTAACGGCACTGATAATCCAACCTTAACTGCATCCATCACTACATTAGTCTGAAAGCCACGGATGTTGGTGTTATCGAAGAATGCTTCACGGGTGAAACGGTCATAATCTTCCATATCTTCAGCGGTGACGATCAGGATAAAATCTGAACTACCAGTGACGTAATAGCACTGTTGAACCGCAGCATTCTGCTTCATCTCTTTTTTAAAAGCATCCATCAGGTCTGCCCGTTCTCGTTCCAGAGTAACCTGAACAACAAAGGTCATCGGGCGTCCGGCACTGCGCGGATTCACCACCGAGATATCAGCCTGAATCACCTTCTGTTCGCGCATTTTTTTCAATCGGCGCTGCACGGCCGCGGGAGACAACCCCACCTGCTCGGCGATTTGGTCAGAAGTCGTGCGATTAGAGCGCTGAACAATCTCCAGGATCCTGCGATCAAAGCTGTCCAGCGATACATTTGGGTTCGGACTCATGGGTTTACTCCGCTATCCGGTGACCAATTTCAAGCCACCGCAAAATTACGATCGGCGCAGGTGATTCTGAACGACCATCTGCCGATAACATCCTGCTACAGCCAATGTATTTAATTCCTCATTTTATCTCTATTTTTGCGGGAATTAATCACCCTAAGATCAAAGTACTCATTTTAGCCGCACTCCATCCCTCTAATATTAGATCTACAGCCTGAGTAACCGTTCTCCTTTTAAGTGAGCGCCGCACTATGAAATCAGGCAGTGAAAACAACAATAACGACATCGGAAAGTCAGTGAGCTGAGAGATTCTGCTTATGAAACCGAATACCATTGAGCATAAGTACCCGCTAGAAAAGCTGGCCCCGGAAGGCCGGATCGGCGTTGTTGCTCTGGCTACTGACTTCAATATCGAAGAAGACCTGCGCCGGATGTATCCGGACACGGTGACAGCTTTTACCAGCAGAGTCCGCAACACGAATCCGTTGACGATCGAAAACCTACGTCGGATGGCGCCTGGCATCACAGATACAGCAGATACCATTCTGCCTGGTACCAAAATGGACGCGATCATCTACGCCTGCACATCTGGCACTGTCGCTATAGGTATCGACCGTATTACCGAGCTGGTGCAGAAAGCACGCCCGGGTGTACCGGTCACTAATCCGGTCACTGCAGCCCTAAAAGCATTCGAACATTTCAAAGCCCGCAAAATATCCATACTGACGCCCTATACCGAAGCGGTGAACGAAGACGTAGCTGCGCTGTTTGCAGAGATGGGCGTAGAAGTATTAAGCATCAGCGGCTTTGGCTTTGAAGATGACACCGCGATGACCTACATCACACCACAGGATATCAAGGAAGCCGCGCTGAGCTGCTGTCATGCAGATGCTGACTTGCTGTTTATCTCCTGCACAGCACTACGTGCTTCATTGATACTCGATGAGATTGAAGAACAATTGGACAAGCCTGTTGTCAGCAGCAACCAGGCACTGGCCTGGCATAGCCTGCAGTTAGCCGGATACCAGAAACCCGTCAGCGGCTTCGGACGTTTACTTCACGCTTTAACAGGCACTCGGGCATAAGCGCCTGATCCCCCTTAACCCTGATTATCAGCCGGAGATCTGTAATGACCACTATTGATGAAACCCTGATAGCTAAGATGACAGAATGGCGCCGCCATATGCATCAGCATCCGGAGTGTGGTTTTGAAGTCGAGCAGACATCCGATTTCATCGCCCGTACCCTCGAGAGCTTTGATATCGAAGTGGTACGCAATATTGGCCACACCGGGCTGGTCGGTATCCTGCGTTGTGGTGATGGCGATGCAGCCATTGGCCTGCGTGCTGATATGGATGCTCTTTTTATCCATGAACAGAACGAGTTTGAACATCGCTCCCGTCATGACGGCAAGATGCACGCCTGCGGTCACGATGGTCATTCAGCGATGCTATTAGGCGCAGCCTGCCAACTGGCTCAAACCCGCAACTTTAATGGCACTGTCTACTTCATTTTCCAACCGGATGAGGAGCGCGGCAAAGGCGCTCAGGCGATGATCGATGACGGCCTGTTTGAACGCTTCCCGATGCAAGCCGTTTACGGGCTGCATAACCTGCCAGGCTTACCGGCCGGCAGCTTCACGGTTCGTCCTGGTTCTCTGATGGCCAGTGAAAGTAGTTTCGAGATACTGGTCAAAGGTGTAGGCGGCCATGCGGCTATGCCACACACAGGTGTTGACCCTATAGTCACCGCTTCTCAGGTTGTCTTGGGATTACAGACCATTGTTTCCCGTAATTTGAGTGCGATCCACGAGACAGCTGTAGTTTCAGTCACCGAGCTGGAAACCGACGGCACCGTCAACGTGATTCCAAATCAGGTGCGCATAAAAGGCGACTGCCGCTGCTTTACCGAAGACTCTCTGGCGAAGATCGAACAGAGCATGGAGCGTATCGTCTCCGGCATCTGCCAGGCAGCAGGCGCCAGCTATGAATTCAACTTCATCAACACCTTCTACCCAACTGTGAACAGCACTGCTGAAACAGCTCACGCCGTTGCAGCTGCAGAGAAAGTACTGGGTGAAGAGAACGTAAACCCGGCCTGTGACCCGTTCACTATATCTGAAGACTTTTCCAGCATGTTGCGGGTTAAACCGGGCTGCTATGCCCTGCTGGGTAATGGTACGGAATCCGTTGGCGGCTGTGCCCTGCACAACCCCCACTATGACTTTAACGACGCCATTCTCGGCAAAGGCGCCGCTTACTGGACTCAACTGGTGCTCGACCAGCTGAAATAACAAGCACTGACACTAAGAATCAGCGATAGCAAAAAATAAGTATAAGGAGCGATCATGAAAAAGTTACTGGCAATGGCCCTGGCTCTGGGCGTTTCTTTCGGCGCTCAGGCCGAAACCTGGAAGTTTGCCTCTGAAGAGGACAAAAAAGACGTTCAGGACATCTACGCCAAAGAATTCGCGCGGGTGATCAAAGAGGAATCCGACGGCGATATCAAAGTCCGTATCTACTACTACGGTCAGCTGGGTACCGAGAACGATATCGTGGAACTGGCGGCTAAAGGCACTATCCAGTTCGTATCTGTCGGCACCGGCCACCTGGGCTCCTACGTCCCTGAAGTTCAGGCAATCAGCCTGCCATACGTGATGGGTACCGATGAGAAAGTGGTTCACAAAGTTCTGACCGGTAGTAAAACCATCTATCAGGATCTGGCACCTAAGTTCGAAAAAGTGAACCTGAAGCTGCTGTCTATGATGTCTGAAGGTGAGATGGCCTGGGGTGCGAACAAGCCGATCCGCTCGCCGGAAGATTTTGCTAACCAGAAGATCCGTACCTTCACCTCTACTATCCCGGTTGAAACCTACAAAGCGTTTGGCGCTACCCCTACCCCACTCTCCTGGGGTGAGGTATACGGCTCCCTGCAGCTGAAAACGATCGACGGCATGGTTAACCCGATCTACTTTATCTACAACGCTAAGTGGCATGAAGTTCAGGATTACCTGATGTTCCCGGGCCAGCAGCCATACGTGGGCACCTTCTCTACCAACAACAAATGGTACAACGGCCTCTCTGCTGATAAGCAGGCGATGATCCAGAAGGCGACCAAAGCCGCTGACAAAGCAGCTTACGAGTACCAGCTGAAGATCAATCAGGAAAACATGGAGAAGATCCGCAAGGAACGTCCTGACCTGAAAGTTGTGGTACTGAACGACGAAGAGCGTGCACGCTTCAAGGAACTGTCTAAAGGCCTGCACCAGACCTACTACGATGTAGTAGCAAATGCCTACGACAGCGCTGAACAGGACGCAGCCCGCGACGGTGCAAAACAGATCCTGACCAGCCTGATTGCAGAAGTGGAAGCTGCTTCTGCTAACTGACGGCACCTGAACTGCTCCCCGGGCCCGGCATAACCGTCGGCCCCGGGACTTCGGGAAAGCCACAGGTATCACAGAGGTCCGCCATGAAATCCACACTAAGCAGTATCAACCGGGTAACCGAACGAATAGAAGCCTGGGTTCTGATGGCCGCGATCCTGGTCATGATGCTTAACTCCAACGCCAACGCGTTTGGCCGCTACTTCTTCAACAAAAGCCTGTTCTTCGCGGAAGAACTCAACCAGTTCCTGATCGTCAGCGTCACTTTTATCGGTATGGCATATGCCGTACGCAAAGGCCGCAACATCCGAATGACCGCGATCTACGACATGCTCAGCCTGCGCTGGAAGAAAGTCCTGACATTAGTGATTACCAGCACTACCGCAGCACTGATGTTTTATCTCTGCTGGCAGGCTGTCTACTACGTATTGGAACTAAAAGAGCTGAACCGCCTCAGCCCGGCGTTGCAGTTCCCGGTCTATATCGTCTACAGCATCATTCCACTGGGCTTCTTTATGGCAGGGCTGCAATACAGCTCCAGTTTCCTGCTCAACCTGCTGCATAAGGAGATCTACATCTCCGACGGCCTGATCGAAGACAAAGAGTGCTAAACGATGGAATCACTGTTTCAATTATTTTCCGATGCCATCGCCGGTGAACTCGATATCTATGTGATCACCTTCGCCTTGGTCACCGTGATGGTTGTACTGCTACTGATGAGCTTTCCAATGGTCGTGCCACTGGCCGTCGGCGCTCTGATCGGTCTGCTACATTTCTCCGATGTTGATCCGGAGGTTCTGATTCAGCAGGTGGTCACAGGTATTTCACCCAATGCCCTGATCGCAGTACCTATGTTTATTCTGGCGGCCGATATCATGACCAGAGGCAACACAGCGGCGCATCTGCTGCGGTTGATTGAAGCCTTTGTGGGTCATCGCCGTGGCGGTCTGCCGATCACCACCTGTATCAGCTGCACCCTGTTTGGTTCAGTGTCTGGCTCAACTCAGGCGACAGTTGTTTCTGTTGGCCAGATCATGCGCCCTAAGCTGTTGCAGGCGGGTTATAAAGACAGCTTTGTGATGGCTTTGATCATCAATGCCAGTGACATCGCATTCCTGATTCCGCCGAGTATTGGCCTGATTCTCTATGGCACCCTGGCCAATGCCAGTGTTGGTGAGCTATTTATCGCTGGCATAGGTCCGGGCATCGTGCTGGCACTGCTCTTTTCCGGCTACAGCTATGTCTACTCAGTGATCCACCGTGACGAAATTGCTTTGCAGCCTAAGGCCTCCGGTAGCGAGCGAATGGCCGCTATCCGCCAGGCGATTCTGCCAATGGGATTCCCGGCACTGATTATCGGCGGTATCTACTCAGGCGCTATTACACCGACTGAAGCAGCCTCTTTCTCGGTGCTCTATGCGATCGTGATCGAGTGCTTTATCTACCGTCAGTTAGGGCTGAAAGATATTCTCGATGCTTCCCTGAGCACAGGCCTGATTACCGGTGTGGTATTCATTCTGGTAGGTGTTGGTCAGGCGTTTTCCTGGTACATCTCATTCGAACAGATTCCGCAGGAGCTACTGGCACCGCTGAACCTGGAAGATGCTTCGCCTGAGTTTATTCTGTTTGTGATCGCACTGGCCTTCTTTATCGGCTGCATGTTTGTCGACTCTCTGGTAGTGCTGCTGATTCTGACACCGATCTTTATGCCAATCGTTGATGTCGCAGGTATCGACCCGATTCTGGTCGGTGTAATGGTGACACTGCAGATGGCGATCGGCTCAGCTACACCACCATTTGGCTGTGACATTTTCACGGCAATTGCGATATTTAATAAGCCATATCTGGAAGTCATCAAGGGCACCCTGCCGTTCTTCCTGTTGCTGGCACTGATGTCTGCCCTGTTGATCTATTTCCCGGGCATCGCACTGTTGCTACGCGATCTGGCATTTAACTGATAAGAATAAGAGAAAGATCTGATGACCGAACAACTGACAGCTCCCGCTCGTGGATTTGAGCTAGCCGAGTTTGAACAGCGCACAGCCCTGCTACAGCAGCGTATGGCTGAACAACAGATTGATGCGCTGTTTTTCTCCACCGAAGAGGAGTTCCGCTACTTCAGTGGTTTTAAGTCTCAATTTTGGGAAAGCCCGACACGACCATGGTTTCTGGTTGTCCCGGCCGAGGGAAAACCGGTCGCGGTGGTTCCTGAGATCGGTGTCGCCGGATTTGAGAGCACCTGGATCGATGATGTTCGCAGTTGGCCTGCACCGCGCCCGGAAGATGATGGTATCAGCCTGCTCAGCCAGGCGCTGAGCGAACAGGCGACACGATATCACCGAATAGGTGCAATGCTGGGCCCGGAGACCCATCTGCGTATGCCTGCAGCGAATTTTGCGACCCTGCAGCAGAACCTCAGTCAGCTGGAGATAGTCGATGTGTCACTGATTGTGCGAGATCTGCGTAGCGTTAAATCCGCTGCTGAGATTGCAAAAGTCCGCTTTGCCTGTGAAGTCACCGCTGCTGGATTTGAGTATCTCCGTAACCATCTGAGCCACGGCATGACCGAACGTCAGGCCTGCAAAATGATGCATCTGGAGATGTTGCGGTTAGGGGCAGACAGCTGTCCTTACCTGATCTCAGCATCCGACCAGCATGGCTATGACAACATCATCATGGGCCCAACCGACCGCGAGCTAACTGAAGGTGATGTTCTTATCATCGACACCGGTGCTAATTTCGACGGCTACTTCAGCGACTTTGACCGCAACTTTGCCTTTGGCCAGGTCTCTGAAGACACTCATCAAGCATACGATGCCGTTTATGCATCTACCGAAGCAGGCCTGCAAATCGCAGCGCCCGGCCGTACCACAGGCGATGTGTGGCAGGCGATGTGGGATGTGCTAGAAAAAGCTGGAGCGCTGGGTAATGACGTTGGCCGCATGGGTCACGGCCTGGGTATGCAGCTGACAGAGTGGCCTTCAAATGTCCCTGATGGCGATGTGGTGCTGAAACCCGGCATGATACTGACACTGGAGCCGGGGATGACCTTCGCTCCAGGACGGATGATGGTACATGAAGAGAACATTGTAATAACCGAGAACGGTTGTGAACTTTTACACCAGCGCGCCTGGTCCTCAATGCCGGTGATCAGCTGAAAAATCGGGATATGTCACCAGACGCTTTGAACCGCCTTACGGCGGTTCTTTTTTATCCTGATCCTATCAGTGTTTCCTGAATACGCCATCTTTCAGCAACTGCAAAGTAATGGCTTCAAGCTCCTCTTCAGGCAGATCAATGTGATCCAAACTACCTTTTTCCTGAAGTTCTTGAACCGTCATTTCCACCAGCCTGATATTAGGATCCTCCCTCGCAATGGCCAGAAATTGTTGCGTCAGTTCCTGCAGTTCATCATCGTCAGACATTATTTACTCCCTGTTTTTAATCACATCAGCATAGCCTGAATTACCGCCCCGCTGCTGACTGTTCTACGCTTAGGGAAGGTGCGATTAAGTCCTGCCGGCTACAGGTCTCGCAGAGAACGAGCGGGACTTATTCGCACCTTCCTTAGTTCAGAGTATCATCTCCGGGGAAAAGCATTTGAAACCATTCGGCAAGCGGCACCTACCGATTTTGCACAGCTTAGTGAATGCTAGGGGGCTGCTTTGAAAAGGCCCGCAATGCCAAATGAAGATAGTTTCCAAAAACTAGAAGCACGAGCGCATCTGGATCTGACAAAGAGAGCCAGAGGTGGGATCATCATGTACCTTCTGATCTGGCTAATACTCTCTTTCTGGGCTGGTATCTGGCACCAAACGCCACTCTTTTTTGCCGTAAATACAGCACTGTTTGTCATCGTTGCCAGCATGCGGCTGGTGCACAATCAGCTACTTAAGCAACACCGAAACCTGAATACCCCTGCGATGTACAAGTGGCTAATCGGAATGGTTCTATTCAGTGCCGCCCATTGGGGCCTCATGTCAGCCTGGATTATTTTCTTCAGTCCATTTCAGCAGCTTCATTACCCAACCATGATTATCCTTGCCGCCTTCGCCATGGGAGGAGGTTCAGTGCTCAGTATCTCCCGCACGATTCGCATCGTTTTCCCGATACTGACGTTCCTGCCAACCTTTATTGTCTGCCTGACAATGGGAGGCACTGAATATTACATTCTCGCCGCCCTGATTGTGGCTTCAACCATCTATATTCTGGAAGCTTCACGGGTCTCCGGCAGAGATTACTGGAGCGCTATTCGCAACAAACAGCTGGCTGACGACAACGCTGCACTGATGGAGAAACAGCTGATAACAGATCCGCTGACCCAGATTCACAATCGTATGTATTTTAACCAGCGATACGACATTGACTGGAATCACTGCGACCGCCAATACCTGCCTATGAGTGTGCTACTGCTCGATATCGACCATTTCAAAAAGCTGAACGATACTTATGGCCATCTTGCGGGTGACGAATGCCTACGCCAAATTGCCCGTATTCTGGAAGAAAATATACGCAGACAAACCGACAGCATCTCCCGTTATGGTGGCGAGGAGTTCGTCGTACTGATGCCAGATTCAAATCATCTGGGTGCAATGGAGCAGGCTGAAAAGTTGAGAGCTGCGATCGCAGACAGCACGCTGGAGTGGCACGAACATCACCTGAAGCCCACCTGCTCTGTGGGTGTTGCAACTCTCTACCCATCCAGAGATATGGATAGTGAAATTCTGCTTACTGCCGCAGATAAGGCTCTGTATAAAGCAAAGGCTCAAGGACGAAACCGAATCGTTCAGGCCAAATTGGAGCCTCACCCAATTCGATAAAAACAACGCCTTCGAAAAACTCACTACGGTCATTCATATGCACCACTACCGTGCACATAGAGTAAAACTTTCCGACTAAGACCGCCCCTTGATGGTGCAACACAATCGGATAACCACATGATAAATATACCCTTTTCGGGCATACCTTTTGCAAACCCTCCGTTATCGCCACTTAATCAAAGTGACCTATAGGACCGGAACTTTAGCAACGGCGCTAAAGTTACTCGCACGGCAAGGAAAGCTGTAGTACCTATACAAGGGGATCTAATGAGCCTTCAGAGCCACCTGATGAATCTCTCTGACCGCGAACGATCATGGCTGCCATGGTTTGGTTCGACCGGCAAACTAAAAATGCGCTGGTCAACATTTCTGAACCGGCATAATTACAAAGTTACGGAACAAACTTTTGAAGGCATAGCAGCAACCCGCGTTAAGCTTCTGCAGCAGTGGAGTGACAGCCAATGGCAACTACTGAAGTCACTCTCTGAACAGATTGAAGTGGATCACAAAGATAACGTCAGCTCATTGCTTATCGATAAGCTGGCTCATCAGGCAGATTTCTCCGAACTATTCTTCGTCAGACCAGACGGGTCACTCTTAACCTCCACTTACAGCAGACACCCTAATAACGCAATGGTGTCGCGAAAAGCTCTGGAAGCAGGTCTTAAAAAGCCATTCCTACAGGGGCCTTTTGTTGATCCACTGACTGAACAAATAGGGGCTTCAAGCTCACAATTCCACGATGCAGTCACTCTGCTGTTTTATCAACCAGTCAGAAATCAGGACGGTCGGATACTAGGCTGCCTCTGCGGCAGAGTACCTAATGACGTACTAGGAGATATAATCCAACGCGAAGCTGGCCATATTTTTACCGAATCCGGCGACAACTACCTATTCATGGTCGACAGCTACTTCGATCCTTCTGTACAACCTGGAACAGCCCTCTCACGTTCGAGATTTGAAGACAACACTTTCTCTCACGGTGAGAACCTGAAAGAAGGGGTGCATACACAATGGGGAGTTGTGCGGGTCAATAAACACACAGAGTTGGAGTTACGCTTCACTGACCCCGCGACTGACGAACTTCATCCCGGCGTCAGAGAAACTATCCGCAACGGCCAAAACCTGTTCATAACCTATCCGGGCTACTCTGACTACCGACATATTCCCGTTATAGGGAAAGGTGTAACTTTCTCATTGCCCGGTTCGCCAGATCGCTGGGGCATGATGTGTGAAGCCGATCTCGAAGAAGTATACCGTAAGCGTTCTGTCAGTTACCGGCTGGGGCTTCAAATGCTCATCGTAATGCTGAGTATATGTATCAGCTATATTGCGACACATTACCTTTTGCCTGTTGATAGGCTATGGGCTGACGCTATTACCGCTGGTGTCATGATGTTGTCTGGATGGATCTTTTATAACCAAGGTCCAGCCAAGATATCGCGCAGAATGGACCGTATGACAGATGTCATCAGGGAAATAGCAGAAGGCGAAGGAAACCTGCGACAGCGTCTGAACAGCCAGACAATGACACATGATGAAACCGGCGACATGGGTCGTTGGATCAACAGCTTCATTGATAATCTGGATGCCATAGTCGGACAAGTTATTGAAGCGGCAGATCAAGTCCAACAAACCAACGAGCAGATGCTCAAGCAAAACAATAAAACCCAAGATATATCCGGTCAGGTAAAAGGCGCGACCAGCGAAATGATTCAGCTGTCACAATCTCAGATTGAAGATATACGGCTCGCTTCAGGCACGGCTCAGGAGATGAAACAAGCACTGGATTCAGTCGTCTCAGATAGTCAGAAACAGTATCAGATGGTGAAATCGGGTACTGAATCCATCCGCAACATAGTCGCAACAAGCGCAGAAACAGTTCACTCCCTCCATCACCGTACGGGAGAGATAGGCAATATTGTTGAAGTCATCACCACTATTGCAGACCAAACCAACCTGTTAGCTCTGAATGCAGCGATAGAAGCCGCACGGGCGGGCAATCACGGTCGTGGTTTCTCTGTAGTAGCGGACGAAGTGCGTAGCCTTGCAGCCAGGACATCTGCAGCAACACATGATATTCGGGAGATGATTGACGGCATCCAGCAGGAAACCAGCGCAGCAGTCTCCTTTATGGAAAGCGGTGTTGAGGATGTTGATCGCAACCTGAAAATGACAGCAAATGCATCGGCAGACAATTCAGAACTGCACAATACTGTCGAGAAGATGTTCGAAATAATTCAGCAGGTCGACAGCAACAGCAGCCAAAATGAAACGACAGTCCGCTCTGTCGCGCACTCTTCTTCGAAGATGGAAAATGCGATTGGATTCCTCCAGCACAGCTCAGCAGAAGTGAGAGCGACAGCCCACCGCCTGCAGCAACTGGTCGGACAGTTTGAAGTCAGTAACCGATAAGCAGGGACTCTCCCTGCTTTACCTTCTTTATCGATCACCGCAACTGCCTGATCCTACCTGAACTGAACCAAGCAACCGAAAGTCATAGCATCGATTTGATATTAGCCGGAAGCTCCGCCTTGTGCCCAGTGAGCTATCAGCATTATTGATAACTGGATACAGCAGCAACGCGTTATACGTTAAGAAAGTTCTTAATCCCACTCTTTTACTCAGGCATAAACATCACTAAAAACAATATAACAATACAAATGAAATCACTTTATGAATGATATATAAATACTCACTTTATTCACGGGTACTAACCCCACTGACCGAATTTCAAACTCAGGATGAGTAAAACGGATGACGATTAAGCGCAAGCTACTAACGATGGCCCTGACAATCAGTATTGCACTGGTGTTGATGGGGCTGCTGTCACATTCTCTGACCAAACGAGTAATATCACTGGAGCACAGCCGTCAGCTGGTAGAAACCATTGAGCTGGATACCGTCATTCTGCGCAGAGAAGAGAAAGACTTCCTCGCTCGGCTGGAGCAGAAATACGCAGACCGCTTTAACACCACCAGCGATCTGATGACCTCTCATATCCACACCCTGAATCAGTTACTGGCGGCGGAAGATATTGATGCCCAGCAGGAAACGCAAAGGCTGCAACAGATCGCCCAGCGATACAGGGAACTGTTCAGTCGTGTCGTTGAGAACCGCAAACAGATAGGATTGGACGAAAATTCAGGCCTTAGGGGTGAATTACGAAGAGCAGCCCACCAGTCAGAAAAACTCGCGAAGCAGCTCAACGAGCCGGAACTGTCTTATCTGATTTTACAGTTAAGACGTAACGAGAAAGACTTCTTCCTCCGTACAGATGAGAAATACGCCGAACGCTTCCAGCAAACGGCAAAGCAGCTTCAGAATAGCCTGACCACCCCGTCACAGCGCGAACTGCTAACTCCACTACGACAGTATCAACAACACTTTCAGGCGATCGTTAATGCCAGTGTTCAGTTTGGTCTGACTCATAATCAAGGGCTCTATGGCGAACTGCGCAAAACCATCCATCAATCCCGAACAATCTTTGCCGAACTAAAAACCGAGCTAACCCGGGTAATCGATTATCAGGAACAGAAAATTCAAACAATGCAGCTCATTTTCACTGCGCTGATTGCTCTTTCCACCTTGTTTGGCTTCTTCATCCTGAGTCGGAGTATCAGCACCCGTCTGGGCGTACTTGATCAACGAATGCGTGAGATTTCTGATGGCACAGGAGACCTGACAGTACAGTTAAGTGCCGATGGCAAAGATGAGATCAGCGAGATATCCCGATCCTTTAACCGTTTTGTTGAACAGTTACGTCACTCCTTTAAGGATGTCGCGGTTGCATGCCAGCAACTCACTACCGCAGCAACCGAGGCCAGCCAACTTGCACAGCGCACTGAGCAGGACAGCTCAGCACAGTTATCTGCTACCCATGAGGTTATCCACTCGATTGAAGAGATGGTTGAGGCGATCGCCAGTATCGAGAGCAATACAGGCCATGCCTCACAGAATGCTGAAACCGCACAGCAACGTGCGATCAATGGCGAAATAGTTGTTGGTAAAACCGGGACTGCTATCCATGAATTATCAGACGATATTCGCCAGGCATCGACTGTTATCTCTCAACTCGAAACGGACAGTCAGCAGATTGGCGGCATGCTGGATGTCATCAGAGAGATTGCGGAGCAGACCAACCTGCTTGCCCTCAACGCAGCTATTGAAGCAGCCCGTGCCGGAGAAAGCGGCCGTGGGTTCGCGGTAGTCGCAGACGAAGTCCGGGCACTGGCACAGCGCACACAGGAATCGACTCGCAGCATCCATGAAGTGATCGCCAGAATACAGAACGGCGTGCGTGAATCAGTTGCGGTAATGGAGCAAGGAGTTACCAATATGGATAGAGGCACTGATGCGGTAATGGAATCAACCGCATCACTGCATGAGATAAACAGTGCTGTTGCTGAGATCTATGATAGTAACCTGCGCATTGCGGTAGCGATTCAGCAACAAGGCAGCGCTGCTGGCGAGATATCACAGAACACCAGCGATATCGGCGATCTGGCCTCTAGTACCACTAATGCAGCGCAGCAGTCCGCAGTGATCAGTAACAATCTACTGGACCTCTCCCAACGCCTGAGCCAACTGATCAACAGCTATAAATTATAAATTCTTAAAACGCAGTGCAGGCCCACAATAGGGCCTACCGCTCTATTCCCGTACCTCTGCAGACTACTTCATCCATAGAGTCTCCCCCAACCAACTTGCAACGACCCGGCTAGATCAAAATCTACTGGATGATGAAACCTGTATAGCTCTGCAGGTGCACCTGCTTTCAGTCACTGATCGTATTTAGGAATTTACAGCAAACAGCAGACGGCGGTACTAAGCTGACCTTAGCGGGAGCTAAAAGAGGTTAAACCAATGAAAAACGCCCATCACTTCGCTACCGGCACAAAGATCATAAAGTGTTTTTTACTGGGGATGATTGCTTTCAGTCTGACCAATGAAGCCTTAAGCCAGGCAACATCAGAAAGGGTATATACATTTGGTGTAGTTCCGCAGCATTCAGCAAGCAAAATCTCGCGAATCTGGCATCCGATTACATCCCGGATTTCAGACCAAACAGGATACAAGGTAAAAATAGTTACAGCCAAAGACATTCCGGAATTTGAGCAGCAACTCTCTAAAGGGGCATATGACTTCGCCTACATGAACCCCTATCATTATGTTGTGTTTAGCCAGTCCCCTGGATATCAGGCTATTGGCCATCAACAAGATAAGAAAATCCACGGCATTATTGTAGTACGTAAGGACTCTCCCTATCTGTCACTGCAAGATCTTCAGCATAAGACACTGTCATTCCCTTCCCCTGCAGCTTTTGCCGCCAGTCTGCTGACCCGCGCAAATCTTCGACAGCAAAACGTAACGTTTACGCCTAAATACGTCTCCTCGCATGATTCTGTATACCTGACTGTAGCTAAGAATATGTTTCCAGCGGGCGGCGGGGTTATTAGAACCCTAAATAATATGCCAGAGGAAACCCGATCAGAGCTACGCATTCTTTGGAAAAGTAAAGGCTACACACCTCACGCACTTGCAGCTCATCCCGATACACCGCCAGAAGTCATCAGAAAGGTAAGTTCAGCGTTTTTCGATCTGGCCAAAGATGCAGACGGAATCAAACTATTAAATGCAGCAGGCTTTAAAAAAGGGTTTGTTCCCGCAGCCAACAGTGATTGGGATGATGTCCGTTCTCTCGACATTGACGTTTCACTGAAGACAGAAGATAAGCAATGAAGCTATCGTTCCGGCTCAAAACAGTATTGGGATTACTGCTCATTCAGGGCGTCATCTCGTTATCCCTGATCTGGTACTCCATTCATAAGCTGGACGAATCAGCCAATGAAGCCCTGACAAAACGAGCGACCACCACCACGCAGCTGATAGCCGCGATGAGTAAAGATGCATTCCTTTCTTATGATCTCGCGACTCTTAACACATACATTGAAGAGATTCTTCTCCAACCGGACGTTATATATATCCGCATCCTGAATGACCAGGGTCTGGTATTTACCGAAGGCGGAAGCATACCAGCAGTGAATACTCCCATTGTTACAGATAAACACTTACCAATAGTGGATGACGGTGTATTCGATAGCATGGCTACAATAGAAGACAACGGCATCCACTATGGGACGATCGAATTAGGTCTGGACATTAGTTTCGTTGACAGACAAGCCTCTGAAATCCGCCGCTCTTTCATGCTGATTCTCAGCTTAAGCATCGTATCTTTGACCATACTCGCCACCTTATTCGGCAGTTACCTCACCCGCCAACTAGCAAGCTTAGTTGTGGCAGCTAAAGCACTATCTGATGGTGACTTTAGTCACAGGATAAAGATAAAAGGCAATGATGAAATCAGTGGCGTGGCTACCAATTTCAACAGGATGGCCGCTAAGCTCGACCAGCTGTATAACGATCTCAGACAAGAAATAGCGTTAAACCAGGCAATCTTTGACACTTCTCCTAGCGGCATAATCCTTACTGACACGAGCAGCAGAATTAACAGATTCAACTTGAAAGCTGAACAAATTTTCGGCTATCAAGCCGATGAAGTCATCAATCACCCTGTTAGTATTTTGTTTGTCGAAGAAGATCAGGATGAAGCGTTAAAAACGCTGCAGTGTACTGAGTTCAATGGGCAACACCGAAAAGAAGAGATTAGGGGCTGCCGGAAAAACCTTTCACAGTTCCCTGTAGAGCTTTCAGCCGCTCCACTAATAGGATCAAGTCAGCTTTTCCTCGGCATGTATAGCGATATTACCGAGCGTAAAGCCAATGAAGCCTCACTTCGCAACTACCGCAACAATCTTGAGCATCTGGTAGAACAACGCACTGAACAACTAGAACAAGCTAAAGATGATGCGGAAGCAGGTGCACGCACTAAAGCAGCCTTCATTGCAAATATGAGTCATGAAATACGTACACCAATGAACTCTATCATCGGGTTTGCCGAAATTCTATTGATGCATGATCTTGACGAGGCCCCCCGCAAACAGGTGATGACAATTCTCGAGTCTGCGAAATCTTTGTTATCAATTATTAATGACATCCTAGACATATCCAAGCTAGAAAGCGGAAAGTTCTCACTCGAGACTATCCCTTTTCATCTGCACAATACCTTGATCCAAGCGTTCGGTATGTTGGAGCAACAAGCGGCTGAAAAGCGTCTGGCATTTGAGCTTAATATCGACCCTGATGTACCTGTACGCGTCATCGGCGATCCAACGCGCTTACGTCAGGTAGTACTCAATCTACTCGGGAACGCCATTAAGTTTACCGAAGAAGGTAGTGTCAGTTTATCGATATCGCCGCTCGACGAAGAAGGGAATTTACTGTTTTCAGTCGCCGATACCGGTATCGGCATGACACCGGAGCAAGCAGGTTCTATCTTCGAGGCATTTGTTCAAGCGGATGACTCAACGACCAGACAGTTCGGCGGTACTGGGTTAGGAACAACAATCTGTCGGCAGATTGTAGGCTTGATGCAGGGTGATATTTGGGTGGAGAGCAAAGTAGGGAAAGGCTCATACTTCTACTTTACCTGCCATTTTGAAAGTGCAGATGACGACGCTGAATGCATTAACGAGAGAATTGACCTGCTTGAAGACGGTTATCGTTCTCCTCGCCGTTTCAATATATTGCTGGCTGAAGATATAGAAACCAACGCTGAGCTTGCGATGCTGCGATTGTCGCAGCAAGGGCATGAAATAACCTGGGTTCGCGATGGTAGCGAAGCCGTCGAAGCCTTCCGCCACAACAGTTACGACATCATCTTAATGGATGTAATGATGCCCATGATGGACGGACTGGACGCAACCCGTAGAATTCGTCAATTAGAAAACGAAGATAACAGTTACACTCCAATATTAGCCTTGACAGCCAGTGTTATGAGGGAGGACCACGAGCGCTGTCGTGCTGCGGGGATGGACGCCGTAGAAGCCAAGCCCATCCAGTTTGATAGATTACTTACTGCATTGGAAAATTGGGTACCTGAAACACGAGGTATCAGGTCACCGTTCAAAAATAGAAATCTTGTTCAATATAAAATTGACTTCAGCCCAGTCGAAGCAGTGCTTGCTAAAGATGATGCCATAAACGCCTGGCAGGACGAAAAAGCATTATGTAAGGCTCTAATCCGTTTTGGCAAACAACACAAAGATACGGCACTAAATATCGGACAAGCGCTGACCAGTTCACCAGACTCAGTACTTAATGCAAAAGGGATTGCCCATACGCTAAAAGGCTTAGCAGGCAATCTTCATTTGAAAGAGGTTTATGATCTTTCTGTAAGGTTGGATGACTGCCTCAAACAAGAGGACAGAGCCGGCGCTGAAAAGCTGCTACCACTGCTTCAGATATCACTTGAGAAAGCCGCTCAGGCAACCGCCCAGCTGGTTATACCAGCCGAGACTCATACTTGCCACCCTTGTGACCCAGAACAACTTCTTAAGCACTTCCAGTTGCTGCTAGAGGCGTTGCAACAGCACAGCCCAGATAAGGCTGAACCTGCTATTGAAGAAATAGCTGCTCATATATCGCGTCAGGACTTAACACGGATAGAAAAAGCGTTAGAACTGTTCGACTTTTCCACAGCATTGTCCGAAGCAAAGACTCTTGCAGTGCACCTGAAATTACCTATAGGCGAGAGCGTTAAACATGAAGAAAATACTAATAGTAGATGATGAGCCCAATAATCTTCAGCTACTCCGCCAGATCTTAAAAGACGATTATCCGCTTACATTTGCTACTAGCGGTGCCATGTGTTTAGAAATGGCACAGGCCCAACAACCAGACTTGATACTGCTTGATATCATGATGCCAGATATGAATGGTTACGAGGTTTGTCAGAAACTCAAAAACCTTAGCGATACTAGTCATATCCCCGTCATTTTCATCACAGCGATGTCCGATATTGAGGATGAGGCAAAGGGCTTTGATGTCGGCGGGGTAGATTATATACAAAAACCTATATCCCCCCCAATTGTTCGCCGACGGGTACACACCCATCTATCACTTGTTCGAGCAAAAGAGCTCGAATATAGCCAAAAAGCAGCTATATACATGCTTGGCGAAGCCGGACATTACAATGACACTGACACTGGTGTACATATTTGGCGAATGGCGGCTTATGCCAAGGAAATCGCCCAGGCAGCTGGCTGGCCGCCAGAAAAATCAGAGTGGCTTGAACTCGCAGCCCCCATGCACGATACAGGAAAAATCGGAATACCAGATTATATATTAAAGGCGCCAAGACAACTCACATCTGATGAGTGGGATATCATGAAACAACACTCGCGGATAGGCTATGAGATATTGAGAATGTGCAAAACTGATATTTTCCAACTCGCTGCAGAGATAGCCTATTACCATCACGAGCGCTGGGATGGATTGGGGTACCCCTGTGGCCTCAAAGCTCAGGAAATTCCGGAATCAGCTCGCATTGTATCTATCGCTGACGTATTTGATGCTTTGACGATGCAGCGTCCCTATAAAGAAGCATGGGATCTGGAAACAGCGGTCGAGGAAATTAACAAAAATTCTGGCGGCCAATTCGATCCAGCGTTGGTAGAACTGTTCAACAAATCTCTGAACAACATCATTACGATAAAACTAAAATGGGATGAATTCGACAGTGAGAACAGGCTACCACCACTAACCAATTGATTTAAATAAGCGATCATAAACTTTCACTGAGTCTCAAACTGCCTGCCATATTCCTCAGCCAAATCAATGCGTTCGGCAGTCACCGGATGAGTCGAAACATACTTTAGATAGCCTTTTCGATCATTACCGTTATCAGAGCCATTATTGTCCTCGACGTGTTGCTGTTCTTCCTCAGCGGTAATCTGTTTCATCGCCTCAGCAAAATACACAGGGTTGATTCCGGCTTCGGTCATCTTCTCAAGCGCAAAAATATCCGCTTCAGTTTCAGCTTCCCGAGTGTAATGTTGATGCATCAGAAATACCGGCAAACCGACCAGTAATTCCTCCATCATCGACAGATCATTACCCATAATGGCCACCAGAATAATGGCCACGGAAGAGTTGTGGATCACCTGACGTAAACCATGACGGTGATAAATATGGCCCATTTCATGGAAGATCACACTATCCAACTGTGGCGTTGATAGTTGTTCGACCAGCGCGTCAGTCAGAATAATATCCCCCGATGGTAACGCGAAGGCGTTCGCCATTTCACCGACCTTCCGGAAATGCAGTTCGTAACCCTGCTCATCCGGTGCATAGGTGGCTAGCGCTGTTTCGAAATGCTGACGGATCTTCTGTTGCTGCTCTTCCGACAATTCCGATGGTTCAAGGAACGCCTGATCAAGCACCTCCAGTGCATGCTTACCAACTTTCTCACCCACAGCCACCGGCATGCTATGCGCTAAGTGCACACTGGCCCAGGGCACACCCCATTTCAACATCGAAAAACTGAACGCCATCACGAAGATTGCGGCAAAGCAGATCAGTCCCCAATGGGACTCAAGGATATGAAACCAGCCACTTGAACGGGAACGTTTCGCATCCCGGTTATTGGCGAGCCACTGATCCAGCGCCTGATTGTTGTCGGTTTGAAAGATACTGCCATCTGACAGCGTTACACGACGAGGGATGTTCCCAACACGGTCACTTACGCTTAACTCAACCGTATCTCCGGTCTGCGCAGGCTGACCCGGAACATTCAGGACAAAATAGCTTTGATGCAACTGCAGCTCAGCGTCATAACGCGCTGAGCTGCCCTGCGGATACCAGTGGCCAGTGATCAAATGGACAGCCCCAGATCTGCATCAACGTCAAAGGCTTCGCCCAGCTCATCAGCCAGTGCAGACTGCTTCTGCTGCTGCATAGATACATACTGACCAAGATCGCCAGTCACACGTGGTACCAATGTATCAGCGGAATAGCGAGCCTGACGCACTTTAATCCATGGGTAAGCTAAGCCCAATGAGACCAGCATCAACAACATATTGACCAACTGCAGTTTAAACAGAGAACCTGCAGTCATTTCAGAGTGCATCTGTACAGCATCGTCCAGAGAAGTCTGGTTCATCAGATAGTTACGAATTTTGCTCTGGTAATAAGCTTTACTCCAAATACCGAAGCACATCATACCGATGACAACAACAAACATAATCGGCCCAAGTGCCAGTAACGCTGTTATTGGATCAACCGTTGCAGTTCTGAAACCAGCACCCAACACCTCCAGCAACAACAGCAAACCAACCAACAACAAGACGCTGATTCCCACTAATTTCAGATAAGTTATGTAGAAAAATGATGCCCGGATATCAGCCTTAAACTCACCCTGGCCAAATCGGCAGCCGTTGATGTAATAATGCTGAAAAACAGCCTGAACATATGGAATCATCAGGTATGTAGCCAGCACTGCAAGACTCATTGCAATGCTTACGGCAATCTGACCAAAGCCCAGATAATAAAGCCCAGCAGCGACTGCACCAATCAACACTAGCGGAGCCAACGGCAGTATCAGCAGGTATTTGTAGACAGGCCAGACACCACCTTCAAAGCCAAAGCGAACATTGCGGTAGCTTGCCATACGCGCATTAAATCGCAACGAGCTCCAGATAATCCATGGTGCAGCGAACATCACAACTAAAGTAGCCACCAACCCCGCAATTGGGAACACCTCATTAAGTGCTACAACGATCAGCAATGCTATGACGGCAATAATCCGACCTTTAAGAATTTGTATTGGAGTAGCGTGATACTCGAAGTTAGCACCGTCAAAGTGCGTATTACCGTAAAAGTAACGGTTAGTACGTACTTTTGCCCACGCTGAGTAGATGCCCAATGTGACGATAGTCAGTAGAAGATTTACGATCCAGATACGGAAGAATTCACCACCGTTACCAGAAAAACGGAACGGCTTAACGCCTGAGGTTGCCTCAGTGCTCATATGACACTCCTTGTCGGTTAGATTGTAGGTATTCCTATTTTCAGACCGCGATCTTACCTTTTACAGAACAATTTCTGAACAGCTGGAGATGAAAATAAGAATTTTTTCTAGTTTTACAGCCCATCACCTCCTGTGACAGGCTGTTGAGCTCAGATCCATTCAGCCCGCTTGCTGACGCATCACCTCAAACAGGATCTGACAACCAGCCGAGATCTGCTCCGGGCTGGAATACTCCGCTTCGTTATGGCTGATACCGCCGATCGATGGCACAAAGATCATCGATGTTGGTGCCACTGTGGATAAGTTAACTGCATCATGTCCGGCACCACTAGTCATCAGCTTGTAGCTATGACCGGATGACGCAACGGCCTGTTCTACCGCAGCGATACAATTGGCGTCAAAAGCCACAGGCGGGCTATCCCAGATTCGATCTAATTTGATAACAGTGCCGGTGCGTTCAGCAACAGCTCCGATAAGGTCAGAGGCATGTCGTTCCAGCTCTTCAAGTCCCGCCAGTTCGGCGTGGCGCAGATCCAGGCTAAATTTCACCTCTCCCGGTATCGAATTGCGTGAAGCTTTCGCCACCTGCAACTCTCCGACGGTACAGCGACTATCGCCCATATCCCCGCTTTCGGTCAGCTCGTACAAACCGGTAAAGATCTTAGACGCGGCATAGAGCGCGTCCTGTCGATATGTCATAGGGGTCGGCCCTGCATGTGCAGATGTGCCGCTGACATGGACGTCATACCAGCGCATACCCAATACACCGGTCACAACACCCACTTCGAGCTGCTCCTGCTCCAAAACAGGGCCCTGCTCGATATGTAGTTCAAAGAAGCGATGAATCGGATGCTGGCCAACAGGCTTCTCTCCGGCGTAGCCTATCGCTGTCAGCGCCTCACCAAGTGTTATGCCCTCAGCATCCTGTTGGGCCAGTGCGTAATCAAGCTCGAACTTGCCACTGAATACGCCTGACGCCACCATCGCGGGCGCAAATCGGGAGCCCTCTTCATTGGTCCAGACCACAACCTCAACAGGCCGTTCTGTTTCAATACCATGATCGTTGAGGGAACGGATCACCTCCAATCCCGCCAAACAACCGTAAATACCGTCGAACTTGCCGCCGGTTGGCTGGGTATCAAGATGGCTGCCGGTGGTGATCGGATCTGCGTTCGGGTCGCGCCCCGGGCGGCGAGCAAAGATATTCCCCAACTGGTCAATTTCGATTTCACAGCCCGCATCGCGGCACCAACCAATAAACTTATCTCTGGCCTGACGATCCAGTTCAGTCAGGGCCAGACGGCAACAACCGCCTTTTTCAGTTGCGCCTATCTCGCCCAGTTCCATCAGGCTATCCCAGATTCGACGACTATTTATTTTGTAATTGTGCATAGCGAGTCACTGCTCCGGCAGAAAAAGAAAGGCTGCCACTGCGGGTGAATTCAGCAGCAAGCCTTAAATGGTGCATATTCATCACTATCCATGCTGCCGCAACCTAGATTCCGACGGATATACCCCTGAAGGGATATTCATTCGGATCTGCCAGCCTAGTTACACTGCGATCAGTGGCCGGAACAGCCGGCAATTCATCATTCGCTAGCGGCAGACAATACAGCTGCCCTGCCGTAACCAAATGGCGGCAAGCCTGTAACGAGAAGAATAATCATGAGACAACATTGCGACTGGCAGCGAGATGCTGCAGAGCTGACCCTGAGGGACCAGGCTTACATTAACGGACACTTCGTAACCGCCGTCGATGGCGCGACCCTGCCCTCTGTTAACCCTGCAACACGTCAGGTTCTGGCTAATGTCACCAGCTGTGGAGAAGCGGAGATCAACAACGCAGTCGCAGCTGCCCGAGCATCTTTTAATCAGGGAACCTGGAGTCAGACCTCACCAGCACAGCGTAAAGCCGTGTTACTGAAACTTGCGGATCTGCTGGCAGAGCGCGCTGATACTTTTGCCCTGACTGATACTCTGGATATGGGTAAACCCATCGCAGAGACAACCGCTATCGACCTGCCCGGCACTATCGATTGCCTGCGCTGGACCGCAGAAGCGATCGATAAGGTGTACGGTGAGATTGCCCCTACCGGCCATGACGCATTAGCACTGATCAGCCGAGAACCTGTCGGCGTAGTCGCCGCGATCACTCCCTGGAATTATCCACTGATGATGGCGATGTGGAAGCTGGCTCCGGCACTTGCTTGCGGTAATAGTGTGGTCCTGAAGCCATCTGAAAAGTCTCCTCTCAGCGCCCTGCTGTTAGCCGAACTGGCGAGCGAAGCAGGTCTGCCGGACGGTGTGCTTAACGTGGTTCCGGGGCTTGGCGAGATTGCGGGTAAAGCGCTGGCACTGCATAAGGATGTACAGGTTCTGACATTCACTGGCTCCACCCGTGTCGCGGGCCTTCTGATGCAGTATGCCGGCCAATCCAACCTCAAGCGGGTCTGGTTAGAAGCCGGTGGAAAATCTCCCAATATCATTTTCGATGACTGCGAAGATCTGGAGACAGCAGCCAAAACAACTGCCGCCGCAATCTTTTCTAATCAGGGCGAAGTATGTATCGCCGGTTCAAGACTGTATCTGCACAAATCGATCAAACAGCGATTCCTGCAGTTGTTACAACAAGCAACAGCGGCCTACCAACCGGGTGACCCACTTGACCCGGAAACCCTGATGGGACCTTTGGTAGACCAGCAACAGCTGGAAACGGTGCAACGCTATATCGATTCAGCTATCTCAGAAGGTGGACAGGTGATTAGCGGTGGTATTCCTGAATTAACCGAACATGGGTTCTTCGCCGCGCCGACCATTATTGATCAGGCCAACAACCAGATGCGTTGCGTGCGGGAAGAGATATTTGGCCCAGTACTGTCAGTCATCGAATTCAGCGATGAAGCTGAGGCTATCACTCTGGCCAATGACAGTGACTACGGTCTGGGCGCCTGTGTCTGGAGTGATAATCTGAAGCGCGCCCATCGGGTCGCAAAGCAAATTAAGAGCGGTATGGTGTGGGTGAACGGCTGGGCCGATGGCGATCAGACGGTACCTTTTGGCGGCATCAAAGGCTCCGGCAATGGCCGAGATAAGTCACTACATGCTCTGGAGAAGTACACCGAACTGAAGACCACCTGGTTCCGGCTCTAACCGCTAACAAATACGACTCCCCTCTTACCCCTCCCGCTCAGGCGCGAGGGGCTTTTTGCGTGTATTAATCAAGACTACTGAGATGGGCCAGGAACTGAGAAAACAACTCCGACTGCGCTGATATGTTCAATCGGGCATAGATATTCTTACGGTGCACTTTGACGGTACCTGCGCTGATCGACAGGATCTCAGCAATTGATTTACTGGAATGCCCCTGCAAAATCAGCCCGGTAATTTCCTGCTCCCTGGCAGTCAAAACCCCGCTACCAAAGCTCTGCAACGCCTGCTCCAGAGTATTTCGCGTTTGCTCACTATGGGTGTAGTCAGCCGCAAAAGTTAGCCAGAACTGATGACACAACGCCTGAATAACCGGAAAAACCTCTTTTAATCGCAATTTCTCCGCCCGCGTAATTGAGCCCAGCCGTGCGGTTCTGCCCAGTGAAATGGTGAACACCACATCATTATCTAACCGGCAGAGAAAAATAATCTCATCCGCCAGCTCCAGTTCGGCATAACAGCTCTGATAGTACTCAGTTTGCTCAAATGAATCAGGCGCGATCTCTCGCAGACGATAGAGGCCACTACCAAGATCTGAGCGGATCGCATTGTAAAGCGGATCCAGCAGGTAGATCTCCTGCAGGTAACGGCGGATCGCTGTATCGTCCCCCTCCGGCCAGGAGGAGAGCAAAACAACGGGTAAAAAATCACGCTTATAGGTCGCGATCAGATAGGTATCAAAGCTGGCTATTTTTTGCAGCGTATCGATCAGAACATCCGGGAAAGTCTTCATCCGCAGATGTTCTATCAAATTCCCAAGCGCTCTATGCCATTGATCTGTAGGAGAAATTTCTGCTGACACCCTAAAATCCGCCCTATATATCTCTTTGGGGGTATATCCCGGAATTTCGCCGCAGTTGTAACTTGTAAACACAACGACGGGAATCTCACGGCCACCGGCCTGTGTAAGACCCGCTCCGATATAAAAATAGTAAACGCAAAAATTACGCTGAGGCAAACCGATGTCATTGGATCTTAAAAAACTCTGGCAACAGGATAAGGATCATTTTGTTCATCCTTTTACCGATTTCTCCGTCTTCCAGCAGGAAGGTTGTGACATCATCACCGACAGCGAAGGTGTCTGGGTATCCGACGGGGAAGGCAACCGTTACATCGATGGTATTGCAGGCCTTTGGTGTGTCAATGTCGGCCATGGCCGCGCTGAACTGGGTGAAGTGATGGCACAACAAGCCACTCAGATGGCTTACTACTCGCCGTTCAATAACCTCTCCAACGTACCGGCGATTCAGCTGTCAGCTAAGCTGGCAGAACTGGCGCCAGAAAACCTGAACCATGTGTTCTACAGCTGCGGCGGCTCTGTCGCTAACGACACCACTATCCGCATCGTTCATTACTACTTCAACCAGAAGGGAATGCATGAGAAGAAGCAGATTATCTCGCGCAACAACGGCTACCACGGCACTACCTACGTATCCGCAACCCTGACCGGTATCGAGAGCAATAACTGGGGATTTGATACTGCTCATCAATTTGTTCATCACATCAGCGAAGCCAACTGCTACCGACGTCCGGAAGCTATGGATGAATCCCAGTACTGTGATCATCTGGTAGCAGAGTTTGAAAACACCATCGCTGAACTGGGTGGCGCAGACAAAGTCGCTGCCTTCATTGCCGAACCTATCATGGGTGCAGGTGGTGTGCTGGTCGCACCAGAAGGCTATCACCGCCGCATCCACGCGATCTGCAAACAGCATGAGATCCTCTATATCTCCGATGAAGTTGTAACCGCCTTCGGTCGACTGGGTCACTTCTTTGCTTCTGAAGATGTCTTCGGTATTCAGCCAGACATCATCAACTGCGCTAAGGGCCTGACCTCAGGTTATATCCCGCTGGGTGCTACGCTGCTAAGTGACGAGATCTATGAAGTGATCAGCAAGCCACAGCGTGATGGTGCCGTCTTCAGCACCGGATACACCTACTCAGGCCACCCGGTTGCCTGTGCTGTAGCACTGAAAAACATCGAGATCATGGAACGGGAGCAGATCTGCGAGAACGTTCGTGAAGTCGGCCCATATCTCGAGCAGCAACTGAAAACTCTGAAAGATCTGCCAATCGTTGGAGATGTTCGTGGCAGTCATTTCATGATGTGTATTGAGAGCGTCGCTGACAAAGAGACTAAGGAACTGCTGCCGCTGGAGGCTAACGTTGGCCGCCGCATTGCAGATGAATGCCAGAAGCGCGGCCTGATTGTGCGCCCGATAGCACATCTTAACGTGCTGTCACCACCACTGATCTGGGATCGTGAAATGGTTGATCAGGTGGTTGGTATTCTGCGCCAGTCCATTCTGGCAACTGTCGAATCACTGATTGAAGACGGCCTCTATAAGGCCTGAGCAACAAACCGGACCGCAGGATTCACCCTCCTGCGGTAGCTAACCTAGCAAGGTAGACCATGAACAATAACGATAACAAAACGACTCCCGCAGCAGCCGGTTATCGCATGCCCGGTGAATTCGAGCCACACGATAGTTGCTGGATGCTTTGGCCACAGCGTGGCGATGTATGGCGTCACGGAGCTAAACCTGCACAGCAGGCCTTTGTCGAAATCGCGACCGCTATCTCCCGCAGCGAAACAGTATATGTCGGCGTTGATGATGGCCAGTACGAAAACGCACGTACCATGCTGCCGGAACATATCCGTGTTGTAGAGATCAGCTCTAACGATGCATGGATGCGTGATATGGGCCCAACCTTTGTCATCGATAACAAAGGTAACCGCGCTGCGGTTGACTGGATCTTTAACGCCTGGGGTGGTCTTGATGGCGGCCTTTATTTCCCATGGGATAAAGATGACCGCGTTGCCCGTAAAGTCTGCGAACTCAGTGACACAACTCGTTTCCGCGCACCGTTGGTATTAGAAGGCGGGGCGATCCACGTTGATGGCGAAGGTACGTTGATCACGACCGAAGAGTGCCTGCTGAATCCAAATCGTAACCCTGACCTGAGCCGCGAGCAGATCGAGCAGTATCTGTCTGACTACCTGTCAGTCTCAAAAGTTATCTGGCTGCCGCTGGGTACCTTCAATGACGAAACCAATGGCCATGTAGATAACATCTGCTGCTATATCCGACCGGGCGTTGTCGCACTGCACTGGTGTGATGATCCGCAAGACCCACAGTACGCAATATCACGTCAGGCGATGGAAGTTCTGCAAACCAGCAAAGATGCGCAGGGCCGCACTCTGGAAGTAATCAAACTGCCACAACCGGGCCCGCTTTATATCGCAGAAGACGAAGCCGATGGCATAGATCTGGCCGAGGGCAGCCACCCCCGCCATACCGGTGAGCGTATGGCCGGCTCTTATATAAATTTCTATATCGGCAATTCCGTGGTGGTTTATCCACAACTGGACCCGACCTATGACTCCGCAATTGCTGAGCTGCTGGCACAGCAGTTCCCCGACCGGGAAATTATCGGCATTCAGGCGCGGGAGATCCTGCTGGGCGGCGGCAATATCCACTGCATAACTCAGCAACAACCTGCAAGACAAGATCTGTCCGACGTCAGCTGAACTGGCGCAGCTGGCGATACACAACAAAAATAAAAGGTGACGACAATGCTTAACGAACGAGCAGAAAGCTTGATGCTTGAACGAGTGCGACCACAATTTAAAGCTCCGATCTTTGCCATCTGCCTGGCAGTGCTGGCCGTTGCTGTGTTCAGCTACTTCAACATTGGCGCAAATGAGGGTGACTTCGGAGCCCTGAGCCTGTTCCCTACACTGGTGGTTGTGGTAACCGCGCTGTACACCAAACGCACCATTGAATCCCTGTTTATCGGCGTACTGGTCGGCCTGTTGATGACCAAGTCTTTCGCTGACTTTATCCCCGCACTGGGCGAAAACTTCCTGACGGTGTTTATGAATGACACTGTGGCCTGGATCTTTATCGCCTGCGGCCTGATGGGCAGTATGATCTCGCTGGTCACTGTTGGTGGTGGCGCAGAAGCCTTCGGCAACTGGATTTCAAAGAAAGTGACAACCAAAAAAGGCACTCTGTTCTCGACTATGGGGCTGGGGATGCTGATCTTTATCGATGATTACCTGAATGCGATGACCATCGGTTCCTCGATGCGAAAAGCCACCGATAAAGTGAAAACCTCTCGTGAGTTTCTCGCCTATGTGGTCGATTCAACCGCTGCACCTGTATGTATCATTCTGCCTTTCTCAACCTGGGCAGTGTTCTTCTCCGGCCTGCTGGAGGAAAACAATGTAGCTGCTGAAGGTCAGGGCATTGAGCTCTTTATCAGCGCAATTCCATACATGTTCTATGCCTGGGTCTGCCTGGCGATCGTTGTGCTGGCGATCAACAAAAACATCCCGCTGCTGGGCAAAATGCGCCAAGCAGAAGAACGTGCAGAGCGCACCGGTGTTGTGTTGAGCGAAGAAGACGCTGCAGCAAACGTTGAGATGGAAGAAGCAGCGACCAACAGCAACATGTGGAACTTCTTCGTTCCCATCGGCGCTCTGATCTTCTTCACCTGGTACTTCGACATCGACATCATGTCCGGTGCGATGGCCGCTATTTTCGCAACCCTGCTGTTCTATTTCGTACAGCGCCTGCTACCAATGCTGGAGATGTTCGATGCGGTGCTGAAAGGTTTTGTTGGCATGATCGCCCCACTGGGCACCCTGTTCTGCGGCTTTATGCTGGCGGAGGTGAACAACTCGCTGGGCACCACTGAGTACGTAATCCAGACGGCATCCACCATTATGACTGCGGACCTGTTGCCTGCAGCGGTCTTCGTCACTATGGCTGGCCTGGCCTTTGCGACAGCTTCCTTTTGGGGGATCTTCGTTGTCGGCATGCCTATCATCCTGCCACTGGCGGTTGCCGTAGATGCTAACTTGCCGATCGTCATTGGTGCGATGATCTCCGCTTCAGCCTTTGGCTCACACGCCTGCTTCTATGGAGACTCCACCGTACTATCGGCAAAAGCCTGCGGTATTACACCGATGAACCACGCACTGACGCAACTACCGTACACACTGCTTGCAGCCGGTATTGCCACTGCACTCTATCTGGTCATCGTCTGATCTAATCGGGCCCAGCTGCGGGCCCCTGTTCCTGTATGAATCACACCACGGGCTTTAGTCCGTCGGGCAGCCTGCACCCTAAGTTCAGCGGCGCAGGCAAAAAGAGGGGGTTTTATGACAATTCAACTCAATGATCCGGGCCTATTTAAAACCCGAGCCTACATTAACGGTGAATGGCTCGATAGCGATTCAGGGGCGACATTCAGTGTTACCAACCCCGCTAATGGCGAGCAGCTGGCAGAAGTGGCCAGTGTTGGACAGGAAGAAACACGCCGAGCGATAGCTGCAGCTGAAAAAGCGATGCAACAGTGGCGACAACGCCCTGCAAACGAACGCGCTAAGTTGCTGCGCCGCTGGTATGAACTGGTGATGGAACACCAACAGGATCTGGCCAAGCTGATGACTCTGGAACAGGGCAAAGTGCTAGCGGAATCAGTTGGCGAAGTCGCCTATGGTGCCTCCTTCATTGAGTGGTTTGCCGAAGAAGCCCGCCGTATCTACGGCGACGTTATTCCACTACCTCAGACTGATCGTCGTGGTGTGGTTATCAAACAACCGGTTGGGGTCGTTGCGGCAATTACGCCATGGAATTTCCCAAATGCGATGATCACCCGCAAAGCGGCACCAGCACTGGCTGCCGGTTGCGCCATAGTACTCAAACCCGCAGCTGAAACACCGCTGTCAGCGCTGGCACTGGCGGAACTGGCCGAGCGCGCGGGTATACCTGCAGGTCTTTTCAATGTTTTACCGGGCGAGAACTCACGCGAGATAGGCGCTGAGCTGACCAGTAATCCAACTGTGAAAAAGGTCACCTTCACTGGCTCTACACCTGTAGGTAAAACGCTGATGAAGCAAGCCGCTGAGACAGTTAAACGGACCTCGATGGAACTGGGAGGTAACGCCCCGGTGATCGTATTCGACGATGCGGATCTGGATCAGGCGGTTGCCGGTGCGCTGGTATCCAAGTTCCGTAACTCGGGCCAAACCTGTATCTGTGCTAACCGTATTCTGGTGCAGGACAGCGTTTACGATGCTTTCGTCGAGAAACTAACGACAGCGGTAGAAGCTTTCAGAATCGGAGATGGCATGGCCAGCGATTCTACCCATGGCCCAGTCATCAATGCCAAGGCGGCCAACAATATCGACTCACTGGTGAAACAAGCCGTTAGCCAAGGTGCCACTGTTGTAACCGGCGGCCGTATTGATGATCAGGGCGAATGCTTCTATCAGCCAACCATTCTGACTAACGTGACCGACCAGATGCGGGTGTTCCGTGAAGAGATCTTTGGCCCGGTCGCACCGGTGTTTCGTTTTAGCACCGAAGAGGAAGCGATCGCGATGGCAAACGATACCGAGTTTGGCCTTGCCTCCTACCTCTATACTCGCGATGTCGGCCGGGTATGGCGGGTATCCGAGGGTATTGAGTACGGCATGGTCGGTGTTAACGAAGTGGCAATCAGTGCCGAAATGATCCCGTTTGGTGGCGTCAAAGAGTCCGGTCAGGGCCGGGAAGGCTCCAAATACGGCCTCGACGACTACCTGGAAGTGAAATATATCTGCATGGGCGGCTTGCAGGCTTAACCCGGCACAGTTTCGGTTCCGGACCTTTCCGGAACCGATGAGGAAATGAATATGAGTACAGTTATCTATCCGACCAGTAACCTGCAACAAACCGAGAAACTCACCATTGAACGTGGTGAAGGGGTCTACGTATATGACAGCCAGGGCAAGCAGTACCTTGAAGGCCTTGCCGGTCTATGGTGTACCTCACTGGGCTACGGCAATCAGGAACTGATCGAAACCACCACCGAACAGATGAGCAAACTTGCTTACTCTCATATGTTCGGCGGTAAAACTCATCAGGCAGGCATTGATCTGGCGGATAAGATCTCCGAAATGGTGCCGGTTGAAGATGCCCATGTTTTTTTCGGCAACTCCGGCAGTGATGCCAACGATACTCACATCAAGCTGCTGCGCTACTACTTCAATGCGATCGGCAAGCCTGAGAAGTATAAGATCATCGCCCGCGATCGCTCTTATCATGGGGTGACTGTGGCAGCAGCCTCATTGACAGGGCTGGCACCAAACCACACCCATTTCAGTCTGCCATTTGATGCGCTGGGTGTACTGCGCACCGATGCACCACATTATTTACGCGGGCGCCTTCCAGGCGAAAGCGAAGCAGATTTTGTCGAGCGTATTACCAACAATCTCGAGCAGATGATCCTGAATGAAGGCCCAGAAACCATCGCAGCCTTTATCGCAGAACCGATCACTGGTGCCAGTGGTGTCATAGTGCCACCAGCTGGCTACTACGAAAAAGTACAGGCGATTCTGAGCAAATACGACATCCTGTTCTGGGCAGATGAAGTCATTACCGGCTTTGGCCGGACCGGCAACCCCTTCGGCTGCGACACTATGGCAATAGAAAAACCTGCGATGATGACTCTGGCCAAACAGCTCTCCTCCGCCTATATGCCGATCAGTGCCTCGGTAATTCGCGGCGATATATATCAGGCTCTGCAGCAGCCGAGTGCTGATGTAGGTGTATTTGGGCATGGTTATACCTACTCCGGCCATCCGGTTGCCGCTGCGGTGTCCCTGAAAACTCTGGAGATCTACCAGCGTGACAATATCTTTGGCCATGCAGCCGAGACAGGCAGCTACCTGCAGCAAAAACTGGCAACACTGGCCGAGCATCCACTGGTCGGAGAGATTCGCGGTAAAGGGATGATCGCAGCAGTAGAACTGGTCGCCGATAAGACCAGCTGTACCAGCTTCCCAACGGCAGCAGTCGGAGCCTTTGCGCAACAGGCCTGTCAGGATCATGGATTGATTGTCCGTGCTGTGGCCGGTAACTCGATCGCTTTTTGTCCGCCTTTAATCGCAACTAAAGAACATATAGACGAGATAGTAGAGAAGTTTACCCTGGCGCTGCGCGATACAGAGGCTTTTGTCGCGACACTTTAAAACCGTTCTTGGGGCTTGAGGGGGATAGCACAATCATCCCCTTTTAGATGCACTTTGGGGGATCTTTGATCCCCCTTTTTAAAATGTGCTTAGTGCACTTTGAATCGAGACATAACGGTTTGCAGATGGGCAGCCTGTTGCGCAACTTCCTGGCTGGCCTGAGCGTTCTGTCCGACCTGCTCATTGGCGACATCAACGATAGCGCGTATCCGTTCTGCATTGGCGGTAATCACGCCCGCAACAGACGTCTGCTCTTCAACAGCAGCAGCCACTTGAGTCGTCATATCAACTATATGGCTGGCCCCATCTACAATCTTATCGAGCGATTCCACACTACCTCGAGCCTTTTCGGCACTAGAGTTACTGTGTTCAACACTCTTACCCATCATCTGAGCAACAGCGCTCGTGCGCTGCTGTAATTCAGCAATCATATCCTCAATTTCGCTGGCAGACTCCTGAGTTCGCGCAGCCAAGCCACGCACTTCATCGGCAACAACCGAGAACCCCCGGCCGTGCTCACCTGCTCTGGCCGCTTCAATAGAAGCGTTCAGGGCGAGCAGATTGGTCTGCTCTGCAATGCCTTTGATCACATCCAATACTGCACCGATACTGACGCTGTTTTCTCTGAGTTCATCAATGCCTGCAGAGGTAGACGACATATCTTCCGCCAGATGACGAATCTCTTGGATCGCCTGCTGAATCACCAACTGACTGTCAGTCGCCTGCTCCTGCGACGCTTTTGCAGTACTTGCCGTCAAATCCGTACTGCGGGAGATCTCATGCATGGCACCTTCCATCTGCTGAATAGCTGATGAAACCTGCACCACTTCATGTTGCTGGTCATCCAATCCCTGAGAGGTCTCCACCGCGATAGCTGAGACTTCCTCCGCTGCGGCACTGAGCTGCAGCGATGACTTGTTAACCTCATCCAGCAGTGCCTGGAAAGCATCCATCATACTGTTGAAATTCTGCCCCATTGCAGCTATTTCATCCTTACCATGTCGCTCGAACCTCAAAGTCAGGTCCTTATCATCACCCGCATGCTGCATGATATTGCTCAAATATCCCAACGGCTTTAAGACACTACGCGAGATAGCAACGGCGATCAGAGTAGATATCACTGCAACCAGCGCAGCAATGACCGCAGAGATATAATCAGCATGTTTCTGCTGCTCAACGATATACTTATTGAGCGTTAAGGACTTATCTTCTAACAGGGTTTCAGATTGATGAATGGTCTTGCGCATCTCTCCAAGAAGGCCCGATTTACTATCCAGTCCTGCCCGCTGAAAATTCTCTACCAAAGACAAAAAATCGGTACGATAACCGTCAAGACTGGCGAGCACTGCGGTCTGTTTCTTCTGATCCGCGATATTACTGCGAATCAACTGCTGCAACTTGGAAAAGTTATCTTCGAACTTTTTAAGATATTTCAGATCCATCCTCAGCAGAAAGTCTTTCTCATTACGCCTCAGTTGCAAAATCCCCGCTAAGGCAGCGTTTTCTGACAGCGCCTTAACCTGTTTTTCTGCACTATGAACAGCTTTTCTCAATCGACCTCTGAGGCCGTCCTCATGACCGAGGCCAATTTTTTGGTGCAAGCTGCTCAATGCATGAAATCTATCCTTATATGCATTCAACACTTGCGAAAGCTCATTCAGTTCACTCGCCGGAAGTCCCAGAGATGACAAGTTCCTTTGCAGATTTTCCAACTCCTGCTGAAAATCCGTCACTGTCTTATCAAACCGCTCGACATACTTCATATCTTTGCGGGCGAGGAAATCCTTTTCGTGCCTTCTTAGAAGCAGCATTTCGCTTTCCAGATGGCTCACCTGGGTTTGCGACAATGCGAGTCGAGAGGTTTTGTCCAGCATGTTATGTAGTAACAGATACATCAGCGTAATACTGGTAACTACAAATACGACTAATAGCGACAAGCGCGCTTTTACTGTCATATTAACCCCTCACTTAATATGCCTATATTAATAATATAGATATCAATGTAATTATTGTTTTCCGGTTACATTACCAATGCAACGTAAGATTCATTCTTCCTAAAACAATATTATTTTCAAGCAATTAAAAACATAAATCCGGATTAAGTATTTTTTTAACACTCAAACTCATGAAAGCCACCTAAAAAAACCGACCGTCCAGACTGTTATTTATATAAAACACTTCTTCTAATAGGGTTTTATTTAAAAAACATCCTTACACTAATTCTATTAATAACAATTTAAAAACAAAGACCTTTAAATTCATATGCAAATACCTATCACTTAAGTATTCAGGTACGTGGCCATGAGAGGTTGCTGCCTTTTAAAATCTACACATAGATCACAGGTGAACAGGACGTTGATTTGGGCTAATAAGGCATCGCCGGTTTGCCAGCACACCAACAGATAGAGTGCATCAGTTTTCCGGGGACACATCCATCTTCCGGACCGGTATACTGCGACCTTAGTTACCAAACAAATCAGGGAAGCGTGATGCGCTGTTTATTCGTGTTAGTCATAGTTCTACTCAGCGGATGCCAAACAATTCCCACCTTAAAGGAACGCAGTCATACCGCCGAGCAACTGATCCTATCGGCACAGATGTATAAGCTCCGGGTCAAAAGCGGCAACTTCCAGTTTTTCGGTTCCTATCGTTTCTCAGGAAACAGTAAGAGCCTTCGCGTCTATATCGAAGGGGATGGTCTGGCCTGGATCACCCGCCGTCAGCTGTCGCAAAACCCAACACCGGTCAATCCGGTTGCGCTGAAACTCGCCTCATCAGATAACCATCAGAACATCGTCTGGCTGGCACGTCCCTGTCAATATCAGGTTACCGGCAGCTGTGATTCCCGCTATTGGTCTCATCATCGCTTTGCCGCTGACGTCATCGATGACTACCAATCCCTGTTGGATCAACTAAAAAAGCAGTCGGGGGCTACATCTCTTGAACTGGTAGGTTTTTCCGGTGGTGCAGCCATCGCTGTTCTAGTTGCCGCAGTACGCGATGACGTTCGCATGATAATGACAGTCGCTGGCAATCTGGATCATCAACAACTACATCAGATCCATCGGGTCTCGCAGCTAAATGGTTCGCTGAATCCAGCGGACATCATCCCGAAGGTGCAGCATATCCCTCAGGTTCACTTCGCTGGCAGCGAGGACAGAGTGATCCCGGCTGAGATCTCCCGCACATTCACTGACCGAATCAATCAACTTAGCAACACCAACAACGCTAAGGTCATAACCGTTCAGAATGCTGGCCATACCCACGGCTGGGTTGAGCAATGGCCCCTTTTGCTTAAAAAGCTTGAGACTAAAATTCACTAATAGTAATACCAGCCATTTTCCTATTTTCAGCGATTAACCCGCATATTCCATACTTAGGTCGGTAACAAAAAACGCCTAAATTTTAATCACTATTCCGTCGTTAAATCGGCTCTGCTAGCCTGCTCAAAAAACGCTCAGCAATGAGTTAAGTGCGCCTCCTGTTCAGAATAAAAACAACGAGTTCGGAGAAACTATGAAGCACCTGCCGATGTTGCTACTCGCAACAACACTCGCAGCCACCAGCGCCAGCGCGGAAATTATCGTCAAGGTCTATGCCGATGACGCCTACCCCCCATACTCCTATCGTGAAGCGGGAAAGATGAAAGGGGTATATCACGACATCCTGCAAAAGCTGTTCTCCCGTATGCCGGGATACGCGATCCAGATAAAAGGGATTAAGTGGAAACAGGGACTTCGCCGGGCCGAAGAGGGTACGCTCTTCGCACTCTATCCACCTTATGCCCGACCCGATAGCCGCCCATATATGGATTACGATGCACCTATTCTTGATGAGACTGTGGTAGTGGTTTGCCGCGATGAGATTCTGAAGAAACCTCGCTCTCGCTGGCCTCAGGATTACTATGGCCTGGCGATCGGCAACAATACCGGATTTTCAGCTGGAGGAGATGAGTTCAGACAAGCTGTCGCCGCTGGCAAAATTACCCTGAAAGAAACCAGCGGTACTGCGAAAAACCTGCGACTGTTACTGGCGGGCAGAGCTGATTGCTATATGAACGATGAGCTCTCTATCCAATGGGAACTCAAGAAGCTACAGCAACAGGGTGAATACTCAGGAACCGGCTTAAAGAAAGGTGCCGTATTGAGTCGCGAACAGGGATATTTGGGGTTCAGTAACAGCTCACAGCTGTATCCATATAAAGAGGAGTTCAAGTCCGAATATCTCCGGTTACTGCAGCAGATGAAAGATAACGGCGAAATCGAACAGATAGTGAAGAGATACGCGGGGTCTTAACGGGTATCTGCCTCAGCTTCCGCCAATAACCAGTTGCGGAACAACTCCGCATCCGGATGAATATACTGATGTAACGGAGTCGCCAGATGAAAGGCTTCGTCGGTGGTCACCCGCTCAGCCAGCGGTGCCACCAGACGACCTTCGGCCATCATATGATTAACCAACGAGGTGCGCCCCAACGCCAGTCCCTGTCCGGCCGCCGCCATCTCCAGTGCGGAAATCAGGGTATCGAACTGCAATCCGGAGGGAGTATCCAGATGATCAAAGCCGGTCTGGTTAAACCAATAGCCCCATCCCTCCTCATAACCGATCACATGTAACAGAGTGTGTTCAGCAAGGTGTTCCACCGAGTTGATAGATCGCGCCGCTTCAGGACTACAGACCGGAAACAACTCATCGAAGGTCAGACGGTCGGAACTGAATCCCTGCCAATTGCCCTTACCGTAACGGATCTCGAGGTCAGCCTCCTTATCCTGTTCATCGATCCAGATATTACTGGTAAAACGCAGTCCAACATCCGGATAGAGCTCTCGAAACTTGCCAAGACGAGGTGCCAGCCAGGTGGTGAAAAACACCAGATTTGCCCGTACGGTCAGCAACCGTGCACGCCCCTGACCAAATAACTCATCGGTCACCGCAGCCAAACGCTGGATCGACTCATGTACAGCTGGCAGATAAGCCTTGCCAGACTCAGTCAGTTCCAGGCCGCGTGGCAGGCGCTTAAACAATGCAACCCCTAGCTGCGCTTCCAACCCTTTTACCTGCTGGCTGATCGCAGCCTGCGTCAGATTCAACTCTCCCGCCGCCTGGGTAAAATTCAGATAACGGGCAGAAGCTTCAAATGAGCGTAACCAGTTAAGTGGCGGCAGTCGTTTTTTCATCTGACAGGGTCCTCAAACGGGCTAAAGGGTACAGCCTACTGCTGAACGCCCCTAAACAAAACAAAAAAGCCACCAACAGCCATGCTGTTAGTGGCGAAAAGGCGACGCCTGTGCACGCCGCTCCAAGGTGGAAGCCAGTATCTCTATAAACGACGTCAGGGGATCGTCGTTACAACAAGATTACTTCATTGTCGGCATAGAGAAGTTCACACCCTCACGGACACCAGCAGACGGCCAACGCTGGGTAACGGTTTTACGTTTGGTGTAGAAACGCACCGCATCGGGACCATACGCATGCAGATCGCCAAACAGAGAACGCTTCCAGCCGCCAAAGCTGTGATAAGCCACTGGTACCGGCAGTGGTACATTGATACCCACCATGCCAACTTTAATATGGTCTGAGAAATAACGCGCCGCTTCACCGTCACGGGTAAAGATACAAGTGCCGTTACCGTATTCGTGTGCATCGATCAGATCCATCGCTTCCTGCATAGTGCTGACACGCACCACCTGCAGTACAGGACCAAAGATCTCTTCCTGATAGCTGACCATCTCAGGCGTAACATTATCGATCAGGGTTCCACCGACAAAGAATCCCTCTTCGTGGCCTGGCACTGCAACATCACGTCCATCAACAACGATGGTTGCACCCTGCTCTTCTGCACTGTTGATGTAGCCAACGACTTTTTCCTGATGCTGACGGGTGATCACCGGACCAAAGTCATTGCTGTTATCGGTGTAAGCCCCTACTTTCAGGTTCTGCATCGCAGCTGTCATTTTGCTAACCAAAGCGTCGCCCGCTTCATCACCTACCGCTACCGCCACAGACAGCGCCATGCAACGCTCGCCAGAGGAGCCGAAGGCTGCCCCCACCAGCTGGTTAACAGCGTTATCCATGTCTGCATCAGGCATCACGATCGCGTGGTTTTTAGCACCACCCAGCGCCTGACAGCGTTTGCCATTCGCATTGGCGGTCTGGTAGATGTATTCGGCAATTGGTGTAGAACCGACGAAGCTAACTGCAGTGATGCGCTCATCATGCAGCAAGGTGTCTACCGCTTCCTTATCACCATTCACAACATTCATAACACCATCAGGCAGACCCGCTTCCTGCAGCAACTGAGCAATAAACAGTGTGGAGCTTGGATCGCGCTCAGACGGTTTCAGTACAAAGCAGTTACCGCATACCAATGCCATTGGATACATCCACAGTGGCACCATGACCGGGAAGTTGAATGGCGTGATACCTGCTACAACACCCAGCGGCTGGAACTCACTCCAGGAGTCGATATTAGGACCAACATTTTTGCTGTGTTCACCTTTCAGCAGTTCAGGTGCGCCACAGGCGTATTCAACATTTTCAATACCACGCTGTAGCTCGCCCGCCGCATCGTGGCCAATCTTGCCGTGCTCTTCACCGATCATCTGACAGATGCGATCAGCATTCTGTTCCAGCAGCTCCTTGAAGCGGTACATGATGCGTGCCCGTTTAATAGGCGGAGTATCACGCCATGCCGGATAGGCAGCTTCCGCCGCAGCGATGGCTTCTGCAACTGTCGCTTTCGATGCCAGGTCAACCTGCTTAGTGACGCCGCCGGTAGCCGGGTTGTAAACATCCTGGCTGCGGGTACCTTCAGTGATAACCTGACCGTTAATCAAATGCCCTACTGTGGTCATAATAGATTTCCTCAACAAGAATACTGGCAGCACTCTCACTGCCAAAAAGCTTTACCAAAGTGTTTTATAGATCTCGACCATCTCATCGGTGGTCGGCACACGCGGATTGTTATTCGGAGAACCGGAAGCCAGCGCTTGTTCAGCCATCACCTGCATCTGATCAAAGAATTGCTGGCGGTCGATGCCGAACTGCTCAGGTGTAGGTACCTGCAGTTCGTCATTCAGTGCTCTCAGCTCATCCAGCAGTTTGCCGTTCGCCACTTCGATGCTATCGGTTTCACTAGCTACCCCCATCGCACGGGCACAATCGGCATAACGCTCAGCAGCGGCCGGGATCGAAAACTCTGTGACTGCCGGCAGCAACATCGCGTTAGACAAGCCATGTGGTACGTGGAAGAAAGCCCCAATTGGTCGACTCATGCCATGAACCAGTGCAACGGATGCGTTAGAGAAGGCAACACCTGCCAGAGTCGAACCCAACATCATCGCTTCACGGGCTGGCTGATCCTGACCGTTGTGATAAGCCTTACGCAGGTTCGGGCCGATCAGCTTGATCGCAGCCAGTGCCTGGCTGTCGCTGTAAGGGCTGGCTTTCTGACTGACATAAGCCTCAATGGCATGGGTCAGTGCATCAATGCCAGTATCAGCCGTGATCCGTGGTGGCAGCGTCAACGTCAGGTTGTAATCCACCAATGCGGCAACCGGCATGAAACCGATACCGACACAGAGCATTTTCTCGTCGCAGCTTTCATCAGTAATGATGGTGAAACGAGTGACTTCGGAACCGGTACCAGCAGTGGTTGGTACGGCGATAATTGGCAAACCTGCTTCAAGCACAATGCGCGGGAATTTATAGTCACGCATTTCTCCGCCGTGTTTCGCCAGAATCGCGATAGCCTTAGCACTATCGATCGGGCTGCCGCCCCCAAGCGCGATGATGCAGTCATAGTCACCTTCGCGAGCAGTATCCACACCCGCCTGAATAGAGCCTACGGTTGGCTCAGGTACGGTGTCATCAAATACATCGGGATAGATCATGTGCTGGCCCAGGCAATCCTGAATCTGCCGGGCGTAACCCAGCTCAACCATCATTTTGTCTGTCACTATGAGTGGTTTTTGACAGCCAAGGCTTGCCAGCACACTAGGAATTTCCTCGCTGGCACCGGCACCAACCTGCATGATGCGCGGCAAAATTACCTGAGTAGACATATTCAGTCCCCTTTTTCCGATCAATAGAGACAGCAGCGCCCCTAGGCCTGAAAATCCCATGAGCTATCCCTTACGATGATGAACTGCACCGCCGCCGGACGGGGCGGTGCTTACTTAACTATCAGAGAGTGCTGGCAGCGACCGCAGAGTCTTTCTCGGACGCCATATCCATCTCGCGAACCTCTTCACGAAGTGATTTCAGCAATCCATATGTGGCCGCGATAATGACGAAGGAGAATGGTAGCGCCGCCACAATGGAAGCGGTCTGCAACGCTTTGAGTCCACCAGCGAAGAGCAGTACTGCTGCCACGGCGCCAACCGCCATACCCCAGAACACACGGTAACGGGCTGGTGGATGTTCATTACCCATGGAGATCAGGGTACAGATCACCAGTGTTGCGGAGTCCGCAGAAGTGACGAAGTAAGTCACCAACATGACTGTACAGAGCCCTGCCATCAGCGTCGTCATAGTGGCACCCATGTCCATCAGCTCAATGGTTTTAAACAGTGCCATAGTGACATTTTCGTTGACCGCTTCGGTGACACCACCATTGCCAAACAACTCCATAAACATCGCAGTGTTACCAAATACCGTGATCCAGAACGTCGCCAGCAGTGTTGGGGCGATCAGTACGCCGAGGATAAATTCACGAATAGTACGGCCTTTAGAGATGCGAGCGATAAAGACACCACAGAAAGGCGCCCAGGCGATCCACCAGCCCCAGTAAAATACTGTCCACCAGCCCTGCCACTGACTCTCAGGATCAGGATCTACCCACATTCCCAGCTGTACTGCATGCAACAGGTAATCACCGGTATTGGTAAAGAAAGCTCCCAGCACATACGCGGTAGGACCCATAACGATAAACAGCGCCAACATCACCATGGTCATCTGCATATTCAGCTCACTGAGGATGCGGATACCTTTGTTTACGCCGCTCAGAACAGACGCCGTAGCAATAATGGAGATCGCGACAATCAGAATCACCTGATTTGTCGTCGAGACTTCAAAACCCATCAGATAATCGAGACCAGCATTCATCTGCTGCGCACCGAGCCCCAGAGAGGTTGCTATACCAAAGATTGTGCCGAATACCGCCAGCAGATCTGCGGCATGACCAATAGGCCCGTAGATACGATCGCCTAATAGCGGATAAAGCGCCGACCGGATCGACAGCGGCAGGCCTTTTCGGTAGGAGAAGTAAGCCAGTGCCAGACCAATGATCGCAAACAAACCCCAACCATGCAGGCCCCAGTGGAAGATAGAGATACGCATCGCAACCTGAGCAGCTTCAACCGTTTTCTCCTGCCCCTCGGCGATCAGCGGATTACTCTGAAAATGATAGATAGGCTCTGCAATACTCCAGAACAAGATGCCGATACCGATACCCGCACCGAACAACATTGAGAACCATGCAAAATTAGTGAATTCAGGCCTGTCACTATCCTTACCAAGGCGAATATCGCCATAGCGACTGAACACCAACCACACCGCCAGGAACAGGAACAGTGACATCAGGCCTATGTAGTACCAGGCCAGGTCGGAAGCTATGTAGTTTTTCGCTGCACTATAAACTGAACCGGCAAATTCCGGGTTGATGACAGTGAATAGTACAAAAGCGATGATCAGCGCAGCTGAGCCCACCGCCATAATCGGATTAACGCCTGCAAACAGGCCTTTATCGGGCATCAACTGATTGTTGTTATTCATGATGCAATCCTCTCCTCTGTTACACCGATACCAGCCATGACCTTGATGCCACTGCGGGAACGGAATCCGGAAATTTTTATATTTATTATTCGTCTTGCAATTACTCGCTCAGAACGGGATTTACTCCACTCTGCCACCACCTGAAAACGCCCCTCCCGGAACCTGATATTCCCGGTTTAGCGCATTCACTCAGGCTTCGATGGTTCGGCAGCCATTGTTCAAAATCAGTTCTGCCATTTGAAGCAATAAAAAAATGACCTAAGACCATAAAAAATTTATAGATCAAAAATTAAACTACTCGAAAGCGACCACATAAACCGACTCAAGGCCGCATGATCTCGGCATTTTCAGCAACCGCCAATACGAAAGCTGACTGCCAAACAAAACCCACTTTATCGAGCCATAAATTTTTTATGGTCTTAGACGGAATTTTTATTGCTGGTGACTCCGGTCTCAGGTTTCCTAATATCGGCCCTGCCAGCAGCAGAGGATTTTCAATAACCACCGAAAAATCCCACTCAGGCATTACAGGCGGGGCTGTTCAGTTAATCCGTGTTAGTCCGGAATACTCAGGCCCTTAGTCGAAATTTTCTGTTTTGGTTCAGCCACTTACCCATGCTGACAAGACAGGTGGAATATGGATTAGCTGACATGAATAACAATAATCAACTGCCACTGGCAGGTGTCCGTGTAATTGACTTCGGCCAACAGATCGCCGGCCCTGCTGTCGCCATGGTTTTAGCCGATCTTGGAGCGGCAGTCGTTCATATTGACCCGCCTGAAGGCCCGCTATGGGATCATCCGGCTAACGCTGTACTTAACCGCAACAAAGCTTGCCTGCGACTGGATCTGAGCAGCGCAGAAGGCAAAGATCAGGCCCTTAGCCTGATTGAACAGGCCGACATAGTGCTGGAAAGCTTTCGTCCCGGTAAATTGACCAAGTTAGGCATCGACCTGAAGCAGTTGCGCCAGAGACGCCCTGACCTGATTACACTGTCGCTGCCGGGCTTTGCCAGCAACGACGAGCTGCGCCGCGAATGGAAAGCGACCGAAGCTGTGGTTGCGGCTACCGCCGGTGCTTTTACAGATATGGGCTTCAACCGTGTACTGATGGGACTGAACCCAAGTTTTTCACCACTTCCGCTGGCCTCCTCCTACGCAACCTCCCTGGCTGCCAGTTCAGCGGTTCTGGCGTTGTATGAACGCGAGAAGAGTGGCCGCGGTGACCACATCGAAGTACCGGTTATCGCCGCTATGATGGAAGGTCTGTCCTACAACTCATACGTCATCGACGGTCTGCCAGAGCGCTATAAAACAATGCGCGAAGAGGAGATCGAATACCGTAAGGCGAACAACATTGAGATGGACCTGAGTTATGAACAGCTACAAGAATATCTGGACCCGTTCTACCGCACCTACGAGTGTAAAGATGGCCGCATGTTCTATTGCGTCTGTCCCTCCCACCGCAACCATGCCAAGCGTTGCCTGCAGGCGATGGGGATCTATGAAGAGCTGGTCGCTGAAGGCCTGCCGGATGTCAAAGATCTGCATATGCCTATTGCTGAATGGGAAGGTGAGACCTCTATCGGCGTCTATCCGCTACCGAAGAAATGGGCAGACATTATCTCCGCTAAGATGAAGAAGGCTTTCCTGACAAAAACATCCGACGAATGGGGAGTGATCTTTGGTGAAGGCAAGATTCCGGGGGCACCTCACCGCACAACTCAAGAATGGGTGAATGACACTCACACCAACGCCGCAGGCTTGATCATCGAGGTCAATGACCCGGAATATGGCCTGATGAAGCAACCGGGCCCTATTGCCTGGTTAGAAGAATTTGCAGATCAGATGCTGACGCCACAGCCACGTCGACAAGTCAGCTTCGAGCAGGCACTAAATGAGCTTCATCAAATTGGGCTGGCAGAGGCCGAAAGAACCACTCGTCCGGTAGGGACTGAGATTCAACCGGCTTCCGGTAAAGGCTGGCTCGACGGACTACGCATTCTCGATCTGACCAATGTAATCGCGGGTCCACACTCAACTGCATTCCTTAGCCGCTTTGGCGCTGATGTCATTAAACTTGATCCAGTTACACCGCTCTACGACCCACTAATCGGCACCCTGTTTACCTTCCAGACAGGCATGGGCAAACGTAGTGCTCTGGTCGATATTATGAGTGATGAAGGACGCGAAGCCTTTAACCGTCTGGTTCGCTCTGTGGATATGGTGGTCATCAATGCTCCTGAGCGCCAGATGAAGCCGCTGGGCCTGGATAACGAGAGCTTACAGGCAGTCAATCCGGGTGTTCTGTTCTGTCGCCTGGATTGCCTTGGCGGCCCTCGCCCAGGACCAAAAACCAACTACATAGGTTACGACGACATCATTCAGGCCAATAGCGGCATCATGAGCCGTTTCGGCGGCCCGGCAACACCAGAGGAACACGCACATCTCGGCACTCTGGATGTTAACTGTGGTTTCTCTGGTGGCCTAGGCATGGCGGTCTCGCTATATCACAAAGAGCGAACAGGTCAGGCGACCCGCGCCCGTACCTCACTCTCAGCGGTGACCAATCTGGCGCAGATCCCATTTGCTTTCGATTATGAAGGTCGCGCGCCATTCAATGAACCATCCGGCCGTGAAGCTCTGGGCAACAACGCCTTGTCTCATTTCTATCAAGCAGCCGATGGCTGGCTGTTTATGGATTCCTGCGAACAGGAGCTGCCGCAACTGGAATTGGTTGAAGGCCTTGCGGGGATCAGCACTGCGGCAGATACCCAGAACTTCCTGACAGAAGCCTTCCGTCAGGCACCGGCTGAATACTGGGCAGATATGCTACGTAAAGTTGATGTCGCTATCGCCATTCCTCAGGCAATAGAGCATCTACGCGAGTGCTACAGCCGTAAAGCAGACGGTCGTCCAGGCACAGACTTGGGTAGCTTTGCTTTCTCAATTTACCCGGATCACCCAAGCGGTCACTGTATTACTCAGATCGATCATTACTCAATCCGCCCAAGTGAAGCACGTATCCATGCGGTATCCCCAACCGAACGCTTTGGTCACTCCACCCGCGCAATTCTCAGTGAGGCGGGATACGGTGCGGAGGAGATCGATTCAATGATCGACCGGGGAGTTGCAGGCCTTGGCTGGGGCAAAGAGTTCCTGCCAAGTTAACCGGTACTGTTCTGACAGTATCCAGGGAGTCTGGCAGCCGGTGCTGCCAGTGGTTTCGGGCAACGGATGGCCCGGTTTTTAGCGCTGGATCGAACTCCCCGAATGTAGAAGAATAAGCCCTGAGCATATGCGACAGGGCTTTTTTATGGCTAAACCCTTCTCTCAGGCCTGTGAGAATAACAAACAACCGATCCTCAATATCCTGCAGACGGTTTTTGCCTCCAGTGGAACTGTACTGGAGATAGGCAGTGGCACCGGCCAACATGCAGTTTTCTTTGCCGGTCACATGCCCCACCTGAATTGGCAGACCTCTGACCAGCATCAGTATCACCAAGGCATTAAACTGTGGCTCGACGATGCCAGGCTGAATAACCTGCAGGACCCGCTCGAACTGGACGTCAGTCAGCCCCATTGGCCCGTTGACGAGGTTGATGGCGTCTTCTCAGCCAACACTCTTCATATTATGTCCTGGTCTCAAGTCACGCAGTTCTTTGCGGGCTGTGAGAGGATACTGGCCGATCAGGCAAATCTCTGCGTTTATGGCCCATTCAACTACCATGGCCAATACACCAGCGAGAGTAATGCAGCATTTGATCAACACCTAAGGTTACGGGATCCTGCGAGCGGCATACGGGATTTTGAAGCGGTCGATCAACTGGCGCGGCAAGCTGGTCTAAGCTTGATAAAAGATTACCCGATGCCAGCCAACAACCGCCTGCTACACTGGCGTAAAAGCTCTAAGTAAAGAAAGAAGGTGCGATTAATCCCCATCGGCCCTTCCTTAAGACACAGGATGTGCGATGTACCTGAAGACTCTCTGCTCACTATTACTGATGCTACTGCTGGGTGGCTGTTCGTCACTGCCTGACTACAGTGACCGCCCTTTAAGTCAGAGCCTTCCGCCCGCCAGCAGCGGCCCTATTGCCGATAACATAATGCCAGCAATAGCAGATGCAGAGACGGGCCACAGCGGCGTATTCCCACTGCTGGCTCGGGATGATGCTTTACTCGCCCGCCTGGCACTGATCGAAGCAGCCAGGCAGAGCATCGACCTGCAGTATTACATCTATCGCGACGATTTGAGCGGCCAGCTACTGGCTGCAGCACTGTTCCGGGCGGCAGAAAGAGGCGTCAGAGTACGTATTCTGTTGGACGATTTGCAACGCAGAAATGACCGTTCACTGAGCGCACTCAACAGCCATCCCAATATCGAGATCAGGCTATTCAACCCGATACTGAATCGCACCTTTCGCTACCTTTATAGCCTGATCAACCTGTCGAAAGCACATCGTCGTATGCACAACAAATCACTCACAGTCGACGGTCGGGCGACTATAGTGGGGGGGCGTAATATTGGCGACGAATACCTGCTAAGCCAGCATGAAATCGACTTTGGTGATCTCGATCTACTGGCGATAGGCCCGGTGGTAGAGTCCGTTGCACGGCAGTTTGATATCTACTGGAACAGTCCTATCAGCGCTAGCGTAAATGATCTGATCACCCATGCCGTCATTCGCCCGGAAGCACTGGCCAACTGGTTACAAACACTGGAAACAGAACTGGAGCAGGACGGAGTCCTCAACCGCCTTAACCACAACAGCCAACTCGCTGGATTAGCATCAGGCGAGATCGACTGGTACTGGGGCAAAGCAGAGGTACTCTTTGATCACCCCAACAAGGTTTATCAGCCGGATGAACAGGAATCGGCTGTACTGCAGGCGATTTCACAAGCGATGCAGCAAAGCCAGCGACAGCTATTCATTGTTTCCCCCTACTTTGTCCCGACTCAACATGGCACCAGATTGCTGAGCGAGATCGCTGACCAAGGGGTTGAAGTTACAATTGTGACCAACTCGCTCGCATCAAATGATGTATTTGCCGTTCATGGCTGGTACGCAAAGTACCGACCGGAGCTGCTGACAAATGGCATACAGCTCTGGGAGGTGAAAGTTGGCAACCCAGAGACTGTCACTAAATCACTGACCGGGAGCTCCCGTACCAGCTTGCATGCGAAAACCTTTATTGTTGATGGCCAGAAGATCTTCGTTGGTTCATTCAATCTCGATCCACGCTCAGCGCTGATCAATACGGAGCTCGGCATCCTGATCGAATCAACAGCACTGGCTAAAACTGCAGAGAAACAGTTCAGGGATCTGCTGCAACAACGAGCCTATCAACTGAAACTAGACGATGACGGGCAACTGATCTGGTATGACTATAGCCAGGGAACAACCACCAGCTGCGAACCAGATGCAACAATATGGCAACGACTAGGCGCTTGGGGTGCAGGCTTGCTACCGATAGAAGAACTCCTTTAGAGGCGCTGAAACTCGGCGTGGATCTCCAGCTCTATCTGATCACCGGCTGCAGGAATGTAACGGTCCATACCGAAACTGGAACGCTGAAACTGCCCCTTGGCGGAAAAACCTATGGTATAGCGCCCTGTTAACATATTAAACGCCCCGCCATTAAAGCTGATCTCCAGATCAACCGGTGCAGTTACACCAAGCAAGGTCAGCTCGCCGGAAAAAACAGCAGTACCTTCATCCACCTGACGTACTGAACCTGTTCGAAAGTAAGCCTGTGGATGGCGTTCAGAGTTGAGCCATTCGTCACCACGCAGCTGATCTTCAAAACGCTCATTATTCAGATCGATACTGGCGGTCTCAACACTGGCATCAAGCGATGACAGAGCTAAGTGTTCAGGATCAAAACTGAGAGAGGCATCGAAGCGATTAAAACGTCCGACAACCTTAGAAAGCCCAAGATGACTCACTTTAAAAAGCAAAGTCGAATGTTCAGGGTCAATGCGATAATTACCCGCTTCCAGGGTCCGGATCACTGGCTCTGTATCCGGCGTAATCAGCCGGGCACAACCTGCAATCCAAATAAAACTAAGGAGCACTAACCATAATGGCCGCACTGTTCCCTTCAGCATTTCAGCACTCCTGTTTTATACACAGATAGATATCCTTGTGAGAGTGGCTTGCCGTATATTTGTTCAAATTTCAGGCACAAAAAAACCCGACCAAGGCCGGGTTTTTAGTAAAGAAAGCAGATCTTACTTGATCTTAGCTTCTTTGTAGATAACGTGCTTACGTACTACCGGATCGTATTTCTTGAATTCGAATTTTTCCGGAGTGTTACGCTTGTTCTTGTCGGTGGTGTAGAAGTGACCAGTACCGGCAGAGGAAACAAGACGGATCTTTTCGCGAGCGCCTTTAGCCATGATTTAGCTCCTTACACCTTTTCGCCACGGGCACGAACGTCAGCCAGAACAGCTTCGATACCCTTTTTATCGATAATACGCATGCCTTTAGAAGAAACACGCAGACGAACGAACTTCTGCTCGCTCTCAACCCAGAAACGGTGCCAGTGCAGGTTAGGCAGGAAACGGCGACGAGTCTTGCGCTGAGAGTGAGAAACGTTGTTACCGGTTACTGGGCGCTTGCCAGTTACCATGCAAACTTTAGACATTTCAGCAAACCTTATGTTTACGGTTAACGAAACCCTAATCGGATACTTATCGGATGCTGGCGAATTACATGGTGGCTCTTAACCACCGCCCATACATCCTCAGGCGGAGCGTCCAAAACACGGACATTTTCCCGTACCAGTCGAATAGGAGGTCGCAGATAATACAGCAACCTGTTCAGCATAACCAGCGCTTCGTTTAAAAAACATTCAAAAGAGTGCTCAGAGCAGTCCTCGCTCTGCAAATGACACCACCTCAGTGTCACCAACAATCATATGATCCAATACCCTTATATCAACCAACTGCAACGCCGAGACCAGTTGCCGGGTAATATCGAGGTCACAACGGGATGGTTCGGCAACACCGGACGGGTGATTATGCGCCAGCACAACCGCAGCAGCATTGGCCTGTAGCGCTGCCCTGACCACTTCGCGCGGATAGACACTGGCGGCATTAATAGTGCCGTAGAAAAGCTTTTCAAACTTCAGTACCCGATGCTGGTTATCGAGCAACAAACAAGCAAAGACTTCCCGGGGATAAGCCCTTAACGACATTTTCAGATAATCTTTCACCTGCTCGGGACTATTCATCGCCGACTCTTTCTCAAGCGATGCAGACATATGCCGACGCGCCATCTCAAGCACGGCCTGCAGTTGAGCGTACTTAGCCGGCCCCAATCCCTTAAGCTGACAAAACTGCTGCTGGTCAGCCTCCATGAGTTGTCGTAGCCCACCATAGTGCTGTAACAGGTCTCCCGCCAGATCGACCGCGCTTTTACCTGCTACACCTGTGCGCAAGAAAATGGCAAGCAGCTCTGCATCAGATAACGCCACTGCCCCCTGCTTTAGCAACTTTTCTCGAGGCTGGACCGACTCCGGCCACAAACTGATCCCCATAAAAAGCCTCCCTGGCCAAAATTCCTAACCTGTTCACTCTAAAGCAGCCAAGCTTAACCACCGATTTCCGGCGATAGCTGCCAAATCCTGACTAAACTATGTGAATAACAGCGGCTTAGAGATACGGGCATAATATGAGTATCAGACGGCAGTTAATGAATGGACTGGTGGCACTGATAGTCGGTATCGGTCTGGCAATGGCGATCACGCTAAAAACCGTCGGCGAAACTCATGTATTAGCCCAGGAACAACGGCAAGTAAGAACCGATATCGACAGAGCAACTTCCAGGATTCAGGAGGAACTAGAGAAAATAAAATTACTGACACTGGACTGGGCCCACTGGGATGACACCTACCAGTATATGCAGGACAAAAATAAAGCCTATGAACAGTCGAACTTTACGGGGGCACTGTCCGGCGATTCTACCGATGTTCTCTATATTATCGACCTGCACGGAAAGGTTCTGCATCTCGGCATTAAAGAACCATTACCCGCCTTACAACTGCAGAATCAACGCCTGTTAACACGTGGACACCTACCTGCTGAGCACCCTCTGCGCACTGATGCGTCCGAACCACTTACCGGCATTATTAAGACCGAATACGGCCCACTGTTGTTCTCAATGTCCAATGTACTGACCAGCGATAAACAAGGTCCCAGTAAGGGCTCTTTACTGTTTGGCGAGTTTTTGGATCAGGAGCTGATTTCAGAATTGTCACGACAACTGAAAATGCAGCTGGTACTGGAGGTCACGCCACTACAACTTGCCAGTAACGAAGTCCGATTCAACTATAAGGAACGATTGATTGAAGCGACTTCCGCTATTCCCTTATTCCTCGACAACAACCGTCAGCTGAGAGTATCACTGACCACCGAGCGCGAATACTACCTACAGGCACAAGCCACCATTATCACCGGACTAGTGGTTGTTTTGATGAGTGGGGTAGTACTCTCGCTGGCCGTTTACTTCTATCTCAAATCACGACTGGTTACGCCAATTCAGCAACTAAAACACCAGACTGATCTTTATCGCCAAAGCGGCAGAGCAGATGTCTTTACCCTGCTAACCGATAATACTGAGCTCAGCCAACTTTCCGGATCTTTTATCCATATGGCACAGGATATAGAAAGCAATCAACGCTCCCTCGAAGCTGAACGGACCCGCTACCGGGATGCCAGCATGCTAGACCCTCTGACCGGACTTTATAACCGACGCTATATGGCTCAGTACATCAGTAACGAGATTCATATCGGCCAGTCAGAAGATATAGTATTGATGATGATAGATATTGATCACTTCAAACAAATCAACGACCAACACGGCCATCAGGTAGGCGATGATGTATTGGTACAAATTGCCCGACTACTACTTGACCAGTGCCGTCAAAGTGATGTCGCTATCCGACTTGGTGGCGAAGAGTTCCTGCTGATCTGCCGGGACTCCAACACTGAAGTGGGCAACAAAATTGCTGAACGATTACGTCAGAAAATCGCCACGCACCATTTCACCTCGGACGAACCACCTTTAACCCTGACGACATCCTTAGGTTACTGCGCGTTCAACCTCAACCAACTTGAAAAGCAAAATTTTAACTGGGAAAAACTCCTCCATATTGCAGACCTGGCACTCTATGCAGCAAAAGAAAATGGCCGCAACCGCTGGATCGGCCTTGGTTGGAACAACCATCATCTCAGTCAAAAGAGCCCATTAGACAGCTCAGAAATCAGCCAGCACATAGAGAAAAAGACACTAAGTTTTTTCAGCGATCAGTTAACGAAAGAGGACGTTATCTGGTAACAAATAGTAGCAACCCCTCTCTTTCAATAGCATTACCCCCTTCCCTGATATAGACCAAAATTGCATCCGAAATGTGCTACGCAATTGCACAATGAAGTGTTATCTTAACGCCCCGATATAATCTGAATCATCCGGTTGATAATAGTTTCAGGGTATGCAGAGACTTACTAACAGGCAGATCCTTCTCGGTATTACCGGAGGAATCGCCGCGTATAAAAGCGCAGAGCTGACACGTCAGCTAAAAGCCGCGGGCGCAGATGTCAGGGTTGTGATGACCAAGGCTGCAACCGAATTCATTACTCCACTTACGATGCAGGCGCTTTCAGGCCACCAGGTGCACCAACATCTGCTCGACCCTGAAGCCGAAGCAGGCATGGGCCATATAGAGCTGGCCAAGTGGGCCGATCTCATTTTGGTGGCACCCGCCAGCGCCGACTTCATGTCCCGTATGGCCAAAGGCGCAGGCGATGACCTGCTGACCACTCTTTGTCTCGCGACCGATGCCCCTATCTGCCTGGCCCCTGCGATGAATCAGGCGATGTGGCGTGATAGCCGGACACAGGACAACGCAGAATTACTCAAGAACAAAGGCGTGAAACTCTTCGGCCCCGGTATCGGAGCTCAGGCCTGTGGCGATACAGGCCCAGGTCGGATGCTTGAACCGGAAGAGATTGCGCAATTGACAGCAGAGCAGTTCGATAGCGGCAGCCTGACCGGTAAAACCGTTTTCATTACCGCAGGCCCAACCCGCGAACCTTTAGACCCTGTGCGTTACATCTCCAACCACAGTTCGGGCAAGATGGGCTATGCGCTGGCAGCCGCAGCGGTAGACGCAGGCGCAAGAGTGAAACTGATCAGCGGCCCGGTAAACCTGCCCTGCCCTGATCGCGTCGAACGCGTGTCTGTCCAGACGGCAGAAGAGATGCTGAACGCTTCGCTCGACGGTATCGAAAGCTGCGATATTTTTATCGCCTCAGCAGCAGTTGCGGACTATCGCCCTACCTCCGTTGCCGAGCACAAAATCAAAAAAGGCAGTGAAGAGATTATGGAACTGCATCTGGTGAAGAACCCGGATATTGTTGCCACAGTCGCTGCGCTGCCTGAAAAGCCATTTACTGTCGGTTTCGCGGCAGAAACAAGAGATGTCCTTGGTTACGCCCGTAAAAAACTGGAGCGTAAAAACCTGGACCTGATTATCGCCAACGACGTGTCCCGCGCAGATATCGGCTTCAATAGCGACGAGAATGCCGTCACTGTGATCTCGCCCGATTCAGCAACCGAACTGCCTCAGGCCTCCAAGCGTCAGCTGGGTGGCAGCCTGATTAAAGCTATTGCAGAAAACCTCGCACGCCGCTAGTAACTCTTTTGCTATAAGGAACAGCCATGCGTTATTCGCTGGAACAGATTGATGAAACGATTTTCAGAGCCTATGACGTGCGGGGAATCGTTGACCAGAACCTGACAGATGCTCTGGTCTATCATCTCGGACGTGCTTTCGCTGCATACTCACTAGCGGAGAATTGCAGCGAAGTAGTAGTTGCTGCTGACGGCCGTCTGTCCGGCCCGCGCTTTAAGCGTCTGTTGAGCGAAGGCTTAACGGACGGTGGCTGTGATGTAAAAGACATCGGTTTGTTCCCAACACCGGTGCTCTACTATGCCGCGCTCAATCAAGGTAAAGGCACAGGCACAGGTATCATGATAACCGGCAGCCACAACCCGAGTGATTACAACGGCTTTAAAATGATGCTGAACGGTCATACCCTATCGGGCGATGAGATCCAGCACCTGAAGCAGCGCATCATCGACAAAGATTACAGCGAAGGTAACGGAGCCACCGAACAGTTACCGATTATTGACCATTATGACCAATACATCGCCAACGACATCAAGCTGACACGGCCACTGAAGATTGTCGTAGATTGCGGCAACGGAATTGCAGGCAACAATGCTCCGGCACTGCTGGAAAGACTCGGTTGCGAAGTCATTCCGTTGTTCTGCGACGTTGACGGCACTTTCCCAAATCACCATCCGGACCCGGGCAAGCCTGAAAACCTCCAGGATGTCATCGCAGCTGTCGAAGAACATCAGGCAGATATCGGCCTGGCATTCGACGGTGATGGCGATCGTGTTGGTGTAGTGACTGAGAAAGGCAATATCATCTATCCAGATCGCGTCATGATGCTATTTGCCGAGGATATCCTTAGCCGTAACCCGGAAGCTGAAATCATCTACGACGTGAAATGCAGCCGCTTGCTGGCCAAGGTGATTGAATCTGCAGGCGGTAAAGCGACTATGTGGAAGACCGGACACTCACTGATCAAAGGCCGGATGAAAGAAACCGGCGCCCTGTTGGCAGGTGAAATGAGTGGCCACATATTCTTTAAAGAGCGCTGGTTTGGCTTTGACGACGGGCTCTATAGTGCAGCCCGCCTGCTGGAAATACTGGCAGCAAGCGATCAGAGCATTGACCAGATGTTCAGTCGCTATCCGGAAGATGTCAGCACACCTGAGTTGAACATCACGGTCACCGACGAAAACAAATTCGACATCATCAGCCAGCTACAGCAGGTAGAGTTCCCTGACGCCAATGTTAGCCGTATTGACGGCGTGCGTGTCGACTTTGCCGATGGCTGGGGACTGGTGCGTGCATCAAATACAACACCGGTACTGGTTCTGCGCTTTGAAGCTGAAAATCAGCAGGCACTGAACCGTATTCGCGAAGAATTCCAGCAACACCTGTATCAGGTGGATGCAGGTTTGACTATCCCGCAGTCGTAAATTGCAGGAGAAGATGGAGTGAAGAAAAGAATGGCACTGACCAAAGAAGCGGCAATGCAGACCGCGGAAGTCCTGAGCGAGGCGATGCCTTACATCCAGCGTTTTGTCGGCAAGACAATCGTTGTGAAATACGGCGGCAACGCGATGATCGACGAGGAGCTGAAAAACAGCTTCGCTCGTGACATCGTGATGCTGAAACTGGTTGGTCTGAACCCAATAGTGGTTCACGGCGGCGGCCCACAGATCGGTGACCTGCTGGACAAACTGAACATTGAATCCCACTTCATCAACGGCATGCGCGTGACCGATTCTAAAACCATGGATGTGGTTGAAATGGTACTTGGCGGCATGGTCAACAAGGATATCGTCGGCCTGATTAACAGCAACGGCGGCAAAGCGATCGGCCTGACGGGTAAAGACGGCAAGCTGCTGCGTGCGCGCAAACTACGTGTTAAACACAAGACTCCAGAGATGGAAGCGCCGGAAATCATCGATATCGGCCATGTTGGCGAAGTTGAGAAGGTCAACACCAGCGTGCTGGATATGCTGGTTAATTCCGACTTTATCCCGGTTATCGCTCCAATCGGCGTTGACCGTGAAGGCAATTCCTACAACATCAATGCAGATCTTGTAGCGGGCAAAGTTGCTGAAGTACTTAACGCCGAAAAACTGATTCTGCTGACCAACATTGCTGGTCTGCTAGATAAAGACGGTGAACTGCTCACAGGTCTTTCCACAGAGCAAGTGGACGAGCTGATCGAAGACGGTACGATTTACGGCGGCATGCTGCCAAAGATCGACTGCGCACTTAGTGCAGTCAAAAACGGTGTAAACAGCGCCCATATTATCGATGGCCGTGTTGCCCACTCCTGCATGCTGGAAATCTTTACCGATGAAGGTGTCGGCACCCTGATCACTAACAGCGATCTGGCTGTGGAGAACTACCAGCATGACTGAAGTTAAGCTGTCTCGCCGTGAACAGATCCTGCAATCGCTGGCCCGAATGCTGGAAACAGACCCAGGCAAACGCATTACCACTGCGGCACTGGCCAAGGAAGTAGGCGTCTCAGAAGCGGCACTGTATCGCCACTTCCCGAGCAAAGCCCGGATGTTTGAGGGACTGATCGGATTTATCGAAGAAACAATTTTCTCCCGAGCAAATACGATCGCCAACTCAGAAGCCAGTGGCATTAAGCAGTGCGAGCAGATCCTGACACTACTGCTGGTATTCGTTGAGAAGAATCCGGGTATGGCACGCATCCTGACTGGCGATGCCCTGGCAGGTGAAACCGATCGCCTGCGCACTCGCATTAACCAGTTCTTTGAACGACTGGAAACCCAGCTAAAACAGGTGATGCGTGAAGCTGAAGCTCGCGAAGGACTGCGCACATCCACCACTGCAGGAACTGCGGCTAACTTGATCCTGGCCGCAGCTGAAGGGCGTATCCGTCAGTTTGTCCGTAGCGAATACAAACGCCGTCCAACTGAAAACTGGCCTGAACAATGGCCAAGACTGGCAGCAGCGGTCTTCCGTCAGACTGCCTAAGCTCTCTGGAGAAGCCGCTCAGGCTTCTCCCCTTCTCACTACGACCTATCAAGAAGACCCTAACAGACCTTGGACAATACCTTTTTTCTGGCAGAGCAGACGGCACTGCTGTTGATTTCGCTCGTGGCCAACGGCCTGTCTGCCCTCGCAGGGGGCGGCGCCGGATTGCTACAACTCCCGGTTTTACTCTTTTTGGGGCTCTCTTTCAGCACCGCCCTGGCGACCCACAAGATAGCCAGCGTTGCGCTTGGTATAGGTGCAACACTGCGGCAAATGCGTGATAGCCATCTGGAGCGGGAATTCTGCCTGTTCGTACTGGCGACAGGCCTGCCCGGGGTCATTCTCGGTGGCGTGCTTATTCTACAACTACCTGAACAAGTGACTATCTTCAGTCTCGGTGTATTGACCTGTGGTCTGGGAATATATTCCATCGGCAAATGCCAGCTCGGAATGGATTACCAACCCCGAAACCGCGATCTCAGCGGAATGATCAAAGGTGGCATCGGGCTATTTTTAATTGGTCTGCTGAATGGCTCACTCACATCAGGCACTGGACTCTTTGTGACTTTATGGCTGGTCCGATGGTTTGGACTCGACTACAAGCGAGCAGTGGCTTATGTGATGGTTTTGGTTGGCCTATTCTGGAACAGTACCGGGGCTATTACGGTATCACTGCAGCAGCCACCCGCCTGGCACTGGTTACCAGCGCTTTTTGTCGGAGCAATCATCGGCTCCTACGCGGGCACACATTTAGCTCTGAAACATGGCAATCAGCTGGTTAAGCGAGCATTTGAGATACTGACGATAGTGGTGGGGCTCAAGTTGATACTGGATGGGATAACACTATATAGCTAGCAGCGACCCAAATCGTCAGATCAGGCTTTAGGGTTTGGACCCGGCAGCGATGCCATCACCGCAGTCGACAGACTGATGGGGTTCACCACAGTCTGCAAAGACCCAATATCGCTGGTACCGCTGCTGCATCTGTTTTTGGTAAGACTCCAGCTTAGCCTTGTGTTGCTGCTGCAACAGCAACGCAGAAGCCGAAACCAACTGCACTCCCGCTTCATCCAACGCAGGTAAAGCCGCTTTCAAATAGTCCACGGTCACTTCATAGGGATGACCGATCACGACTGCAGTACCGTAACGACGGGCCACAGCAAGCGCTTTTAAAAACTGGTGATCAACAAAATCGGTGGTTCGTTCGTGATCGAGGAATACATCACGCAGCAACCAGGGAACACCGGCGTTACGTGCAGTACGCCACGCGACTGTTTTCGCCGTGGTACGACTATCAAGAAAGAACAGCTGACGCTCTTCCGCCACATCCATCGCCCACCCCATCATCTGTTGATTTTGGGTCAGCAGACTCCCCATATGATTATTAAAACCGATAACGTGAGGGATTGAATCCAGCCCAGCCCGAAGCGTTTTTTTAAACTCCTGCTGTGACATTGAGGTCGTAAGTGCGCCAGGACCCAGTGCCCGGTTGTGTGTATTGGCCATGGGGGCATGCAGAATCACCTCTTTGCCCCGCTGCTGAGCCAGCTCAGCCAGCTCAGCACCGAAAGGTGAATGAGGCAGAAAGGCGTAAGTCACCGGCCCCTGCAGCTTTAACGCTTCAAGCCCGGCTTTTCGGTTATCTCCCATATCATCGATAACCAGCACCAGCCGCGGCTGCGGAACTTCCGCAACCACGTTCAGGCTATTAAGCTGAGCATTCTCCGCCAACGCAAAGAGCGGCAGCAACAGACAGACAAAAAAAAGGCGAAGCATTAAGCTCCGCCACCTTTAGTACTTTGTACGATCTGCAATGCCTTCAGCAGGTTAAGCGCCTCGTACAACTGGAAGTCCCGTTCCAGCAATGACTCCATATCAGCCTCGGCTTTAGTGCTGGACTCGCCATTACCGTTGGCCAGATGCCCGCTCAGATCGCTCTCCTTGATATGACGATCAGACTGAGTTTTCACCTCAGCTTCCTCTACCTGAATATCCGGCACTATCCCCTGCGCCTGGATAGATCGCCCTTCCGGGGTGTAGTAACGTGCGGTCGTAAGCTTCACAGCACGATCTTTATTCAGTGGCAGAATCGTTTGCACCGATCCCTTACCAAAACTATCAGTCCCCATAATCACTGCACGGCGATGATCCTGCAGCGCACCCGCAACAATCTCAGATGCCGATGCGGAACCACCGTTGATCAGAATCACCAGCGGAGTTTCCGGAACCTTAGTTTTTGAAGTAGCGCTATACCGCAGTTCGGCATTTGCTACCCGCCCTTTGGTATAGACAATCAGACCGTCATCGAGGAAAGCATCCGAGACATCAACGGCTGCCTGCAATACACCACCCGGGTTATTCCGCAGGTCCAGTATCAACCCGCGCAGTGGCGCATCCTTCTGCAGCTTATCGATCGCCTTCAGCAGATCTTTCCCGGTGTTGACCTGGAACTGGGAAATCCGCAGGTAACCATAACCCTCTTCAAGCAGGCGCTGCTTCACGCTGGTCACCCGGATCACGTCCCTGACAATAGTGAATTCCAGCGGCTTATCACTGCCTTCACGTACGACGGTTAGCTCCAGTGGCTCACCTACTTTGCCACGCATCAGGCTGACCGCTTCATTAAGCGTCATCCCCTGCACTGGCTGGTCACCCAGTTTTACTATCAGGTCACCTGAGCGGATACCGGCTCGCTGAGCAGGCGTATCATCGATAGGCGCAACAACCCGGACAAAACCATCCTGCATTCCGACTTCGATCCCCAAGCCACCAAATTCACCGCGGGTGTGAACCTGCAGGTCCTGAAAAGCTTCAGGTTCGAGATAAGTAGAATGAGGGTCCAGACCGGCGATCATGCCACGAATTGCATCTTCCAACAGTTTTGCATCATCAACAGGTTCAACATATGCGTTCTTGATCCGGTCAAAGACTTCAGTGAATAACCGGATCTGCTCCAGCGGCAGGGTTTTCTGTTCCGCATTTTCAGCATCCTGCTGAGCAGCCGGTTCCTCAGCCCAGACAGGGGCTACTGCACCTACACCAATACAAAGCGCCAGTGCTGTGTGTTTAAACCATTGATGCTGCTTGATCAGCTTCATATAAGAGTCCTTCCGTTAACCTGTAGCTGGCTTATAGCCAATATACACTATCAGGGTACTATTTCTTCAGCCAGCGACGTGGATTGCTCGACTTACCATTATAACGGATTCCAAAATAGAGCCCTGGTTCCCCATCATCGCTGGTTTGTCCAACTGTAGTGACAATTTCACCTACTGCCACCCTGTCTCCGGTCTGCTTTAACAGGCCTTCGTTATGTCCATACAGACTCATATAGCCGTCACCATGATCGATGATTAACAGCTGACCATAGCCCCTTAACCAGTCTGAATAGACTACCCGACCACCGTGTACTGCACGTACAGATTGCCCGGCGGCAGCTCGGATAAAGATACCGGTGTATGAAACGCTGTTCTGCTTGCTACCAAAACTCCGCAGGACCCGCCCACGGATAGGCCAGTCCAACTTTCCTTTCTGTTTGGAAAACTTCTGATTGCGCTGCGCCAGCTTCGCCTGCTCGATAGACTTAATAATGCCTGCCAGCACTTTTTGCAGCCGTTTCTGGTCTTTCTGGTAGTCACCGATCTTCTTGCGCTGATGGCTGATCGACTTTTTGATTGCAGCTATTTTTTCGCGCCGCTGTTCACGTGCTTTTTTAAGTAGTGCTATCTGCTTATCGAGCTGAGATTTATTCTCGGCAATATCCAACTCGGTACCACCAAGGTTATCTTCCGTTGCTTTCAACGCCTGCAGCTGCTGCTGGAACTCTGCCAACTGCTTTGCCAATGCGGCATTCAGGTCGTCGTAGTAGTGCAGCATACGGTTAACCTGTTCAGGATCTTTCTGACTCAACAGCAATTGCAGACGGGATTGTTCCCCTAGACGATGCTGCTGCCTGATCAACTGCTGTATCTGCAGCTCACCAGCACTCAGTTTTTTCCGCAACTGATCACGTTGACTGCGAAGCGAACCGGCATGGCTGTTCAAGCCCGCAAGCTCGACATCAAGTTTGCCCTTTTGCTGCGCCAGCTGGTTCAGTTTGGCGGCGCTCTCACGCTGGGCTTTTTCCAGCTTGCGCTGCTCACCCGACTCAGTCCTGATCGACTTCTGCAGCTTACTGATATTGCTCTTCAAGGCCTTGATCTGCGCTTCCGTGGCCTGTTTACCCGCGGCCTGCACAGAGAGACTGAAGATCAGCAGCAGCGCCGCTAAGATCCATTTATTCAAACGATAGGTTCCGGCAGAAAATCAATAAGTTAAATAGAGTTCCGAATTTACCATACGAAAAAGCCGGCACCAAAAGGTAGCCGGCTTTATCAGCATCAAAGAGACTACAATCAGTTAGCCAGAGATTTACCTGTCATCTCTTCAGGCTGCTCCAGCCCCATCAACTGCAGCAATGTTGGCGCAAGATCACAAAGCGCACCATCATTCAGTTTCAGGCTATCGCGGCGAGGACCATCATAGATCAGCGCCACCGGCCAATTGGTGTGAGAAGTATGTGGCTGACCCGTTTTTGGATTGACCATCAACTCAACGTTACCGTGATCTGCAGTAATCAGAGTTTCACCATCAACTTCAGCCATGGCTTCCAGCACCTGACGAACGCTATCATCAACTACTTCACAAGCTTTGACCGCAGCATCAAAGACGCCGGTATGGCCGACCATATCACCGTTAGCAAAGTTACAGACGATCAGGTCGTACTTGCGGCTACGAATCGCTGCACACAGCTTTTCAGTCACTTCCGGCGCACTCATCTCCGGCTGCAGGTCGTAGGTAGCAACATCCGGTGATGCGATCAGCTCGCGATCTTCTCCCGGATACACCTCTTCCTGGCCACCATTAAAGAAGAATGTAACGTGGGCATATTTTTCAGTCTCAGCGATACGCAACTGGGTGCGGCCCAGCCCGGACAGATACTCGCCCAGATCATTGCTGATTTTGTTTGGCGGGAATGCACAAGCCGTATCAATGCTGGCAGCATATTCTGTCAGCATGACGTAATCCGCAAGAGCTGGTGCTTTCGTGCGTTCGAAACCATCGAACTCATCGCCTTCAACAAAAGCACGTGTAATTTCACGGGCACGGTCCGGACGGAAGTTCGCACAGATCATAACGTCACCATCGTTGATGGTCGCGACTGGCTGGCCGTCAGCCCCAGTGATAACAGTTGCAGAGACAAATTCATCGTTTTCATCACGGTTATAAGCTGCTTCCAGTGCCGCCAGTGCAGAATCAGCGGTATATTCAGCCTGACCCAGAGTCATTGCGTCATACGCCTTGCGTACTCGATCCCAACGATTGTCACGGTCCATCGCATAGTAGCGACCAAATACCGCCGCGATAGCACCAGTACCCAACTCTGCCAGTTTATCTTCAGCCGCTTTCAGCGACGGCTCCGCTGAACGTGGTGGCATATCACGACCATCAAGGATCGGGTGCAGGTAAACCTTCTTGGCACCGCGTTTAACCGCCATTTCCAGCAACGCAAAGATATGCTCTTCGTGGCTGTGTACACCACCCGGAGACAACAGGCCGGTGATATGCACCGCCTTATCTGCAGCAACGGCTGTATCAATCGCATTGCACAACGCCTGATTCTCAAAGAAATCACCATCAGCAATCGATTTAGAGATACGGGTGAAATTCTGATAAACAATCCGACCCGCACCGATATTCATATGGCCGACTTCAGAATTACCCATCTGGCCATCCGGCAGGCCTACAGCCATTCCGGACGTTTCAATACGGGCATTTGGGTTGTCCTTCAGCAGGCTATCCCAGGTTGGGGTATTCGCTGCATCAATGGCGGATGATTCACTGCTCTCGATACCAAATCCATCGAGGATAATCAGCGCTTTGGTTGCTCGAACGTCGGTCATAGAAGTCTGTCTTATCACTGCAAGTGGTTATGGAAGGTGCGAACAAGTCCCGCTCGTGCTCTGCGAGTTTTCTAGCCAGCAGATACTAGGCACGCTTTGCCGCCAATGGCCTTAGTCCTTGGCAAAAGGCGTAACAACGTAGCTGTTGGCTACAAAACTCGCCCTTCGGGGCGTATGGAATGGCGCGTACTCTTTGTTGGCACTCCTTCACAGGTCTGGACATGTCTACGAAGCGCCGCCTCGATTACACACCATTCCAAACGCCAGAGTACCGGCAGGACTTATCCGCACCTTCCTGTAATTCAGCCGCCAAGACTACCGGAAAAAGGGTGATATTTCTATTACAGCAAAGGCCAATGTTCGCTTTCGAACATCCAGTTTCGCAATAGAAAACCCTATTTTGTCACGCAAATAAACGACAATTTTCCCGTACTAAGCCTTAGACGGGAAAATATGTTTCAAATATTACCTAGCTGCCCCACTGATCTCAGCACTCTAACAGCCACTCAGTTCCAGCATTAGGCCCGCAATCTTTTTATTGTCATCTCAGGATATGTATACTATGCCCCTTGCTGGCGACGGCCAGCGGCGCGAGGTTGAACAACCGGCTGAGAGGCTATGTCGGTTAAAGCACCTCCGAAGTCGGCTATTACTGGAAGAAACCATGGAACAACTGATCGAATTTGTAACTAATCACTACCTGCTGGTCGCGGCCTGGGTTTTCACTCTGGCACTGCTGCTTTGGAATGAAAGCCGCAAATCCGGCAAATCAGTGACTACGGCAGAAGCAACCCGCCTGATCAACAAAGAAGATGCTGTCGTCTTAGATATCCGCAATAAAAAGGAATGGGCGACCGGTCACATCACCAATGCTAAACATATTCCGCTGGCCGAACTGGATCGTCGCATCGCAGAATTGGAAAAGTTCAAACAGAAGCCTGTTATTGTTGTTTGTAACCTGGGTCAGACCGCAGGCGCTGCAACTAAGAAACTGATGGCAGCAGAGTTTGAAAACGTTGTTCGCCTGCAGGGCGGCATGACTGAATGGAAAGGCCAGAGCCTTCCTATTATCAAGTAAAGAAAATGTCTGAGATCGTAGTATACAGCTCCGCCTGGTGCCCATTTTGTGTCCGTGCCAAGATGCTGCTGGATCACAAAGGGGCCAGCTTTCGGGAGATCAGCGTTGACCGACAGCCAGAAAAACGCCACGAAATGATGAAGATCACAGGTCGCCGCACGGTGCCGCAGATCTTCATCGGCGATCAGCACGTCGGTGGCTGTGACGATTTGTTTGCACTGGAACACCAGCAGGCGCTGGATCCGTTGCTGACACCCTATATAAACGATAAAGAGTAAGGATTATTTCGATGTCTGAAGAAAACGTACAGGGCGGCGCAGAACAGCCACAAGGCCCACAGTTCGCAGTACAGCGTGTTTACCTGAAAGACGCATCACTGGAAACGCCTAATTCTCCAGAGGTTTTCACTAAGCCTTGGCAGCCTGAAGTTGGCCTGGATATGAACACCCAGACCCAGCAGCTGGACGAGAACCACTACGAAGTAGTTCTGACACTGACTGTCACTGTTAAAAACGACGACATGACAGCATTCCTGATCGAAATCCAGCAGGGCGGCATCTTCATGATCGCAGGCCTGGAAGAAGCTGAGTTTGGCCACACTGTTGGCGCATTCTGCCCGAACGTACTCTTCCCGTACGCTCGCGAAGCAGTTGACAATCTGTGCACCAAAGCAAGCTTCCCTCCACTGATGCTGGCACCAATCAACTTCGACGCCCTGTACGCTCAGAAGCTGCAGCAGATGGCAGCTGAAGCTGAAGGAAATGCAGAAACTGCACACTAAGCAGTGATCACAGGGGAGCGATATTCGCTCCTCTTTTTTTACCTGTCTCAGAAAAGATATCGCATCATGGATCAGGCCAGCCGCCATCAGAAAATTCTGGAAATGCTCTCCGCCAGTGGATTTGTCTCTATTGACGAACTGGTTGACCATTTTAAGGTGACGCCGCAAACGATCCGCCGGGATATCAACGACCTGGCCAGTCAGAACAAGCTACGCAGGTTGCGCGGCGGCGCCACGATGGACTCAAGCACCATCAACACTGCCTATAGCACCCGCAAACATCTACTGCTGCAGGAAAAGCATGAGATCGCCGAAGCGGTCGCAGCTGCAATTCCCGACCATTCGTCACTCTTCATCAATATAGGCACCACTACCGAATCAATCGCCCACGCACTGATGAACCATCAGGGACTTCAGGTAATCACCAACAACCTGAACGTTGCCGCGATTATGAGTCCAAAAGAGGACTTCAACGTGATCATAGCCGGTGGAACCATCCGTAGCCGGGACGGTGGCGTTGTAGGTGAAGCGACTATCGACTTTATCAACCAGTTCAAAGTTGACTACGGCATCATCGGTATCAGCGCAATCGACAGCGACGGTTCACTGCTCGACTTTGACTATCATGAAGTACGGGTTGCACAGGCGATCATCGATAACTCCCGCCAGGTATTTCTGGCCTCCGACCACAGTAAGTTCGGTCGCACCGCAACTGTTCGCCTGGGTAATATCAGCCAGGTCGACACTTTCTTTACCGATCAGGAACCGCCAAAACCACTGGCAAGACTGATGCGGGATCACGAAGTAACCATCGAGATCGCACATAAAGCCTAAAGCTGGTTCAGCCCCACCATATCTGAACCCAGATCATTCATTTTATGCCCGCGCATAACTGCCGACGGGTAAATGAATATATTTCCTGCAACAGCCACCACAGATCACCTCCTGCTATAACCACCTGAAAACCGTTGTTTTTTTCCTAACATTCTTGCCTCTTTCGGCTGAGCAACGCCTGCACATTCGTTAAAAAACCAAAACGAACACAAAAAAACCTTGCATTGTTCGGTTACGAACATATGATGTAACAAAACGAACACAAATAGCCTGTATAACCTTGTTATCAGCGAAAACGAAAACAGGACATCAGCGTGACTCAGTCTACCCAACAAACATATGACCTCTTTGTGGTCGGCGGCGGCATCAACGGTGCAGGTATCGCTGCGGACGCTGCGGGTCGCGGCCTGAAAATCGGCCTTTGTGAGATGAACGATCTGGCTTCTGCGACATCATCAGCCAGCAGTAAACTGATCCATGGTGGTCTGCGCTATCTTGAACATTACGAATTTCGTCTGGTGCGTGAAGCCCTGAGTGAACGCGAAGTATTGCTGCGCAACGCTCCACACATCATCTGGCCGTTACGTTTTCGCTTGCCACATCGCCCGCACCTGCGCCCTTCACTGATGATTCGCGCTGGCCTGTTCCTTTACGACCACTTGGGTAAACGCACCACCCTGCCGGGCTCTACCGGCCTTCGCTTCGGTCCAGGCAGTGCATTGCAGCCACATATCACTAAAGGCTTTGAGTACTCTGATGGCTGGGTAGACGATGCCAGGCTGGTTGTACTAAACGCGCTGGCTGCACAGCAGAAAGGCGCTGACATCATGCCACGCACACGTTGCGTCCATGCCGAACGCAATGACAATGGCTTGTGGCAGATCACCCTGCAAAATCAGCTCAGTGGTGAGAAAAAACAGGTCACAGCACGTGCACTGGTTAACGCAGCGGGCCCTTGGGTGTCCTCTTTCTTCGCCGACAGCCTCGACAGCAAGCCACCAAAAGAGATCCGGATGGTCAAAGGCAGTCATATGATAGTGCCTAAGATCCACAACGAGAAAGAAGCTTACATTCTGCAAAACGAAGATCAGCGAATCGTTTTCGTGATTCCATACGAAAATGACTTCTCACTGGTCGGCACCACTGATGTTGAACATCACGGAGATCCTTCTCAGGCCGCGATTTCAGACGCTGAAACAGACTACCTGATCGAGGTTGTTAACAATCACTTCGTGCGCCAGATCAGCCGCGATGACGTTGTTCACAGTTACGCCGGTGTTCGCCCACTGATGGATGGCGAAGAGGAATCAGCACAGAAGGCTTCCCGTGACTACACCTTTGAAGTCACCGATGAAAGTGGCAAAGCACCTCTGCTATCGGTATTCGGTGGCAAGATCACCACTTACCGTAAGTTGGCAGAAGCAGCTGTTAACAAACTGAACGATTACTTCCCGGAGATGACACCAGCCTGGACTGCCGATGCACGTCTGCCGGGTGGCGACTTCGACAACAAAGCACAGCTAACCGAAAGGTTCAGCAAAGAGTACCCATGGCTACCAGAACAGATCGCAGTGCGCCTGGTACGCAGTTACGGCACTCTGGCAGAGAAGTTCCTGCAGGGCTGTAACAGCCTGGAAGATATGGGTCAGCACTTCGGCGCAGGATTCTACCAGAAAGAGGTAGATTACCTGTTGGAACAGGAATGGGCTCACGATTGCGACGATCTGCTATGGCGCCGCTCCAAGCTGGGACTTTTCCTGACAATGCCTGAGAAACAGGCACTGCAGGCATATCTGGAGCAACACATGCACCAGTTGGCCAGCTAAGCACAGCTGCCGGACCTGACCCAGATCCGGCAGACATCAAGCAAATAGTTCGATAACAAAATTGCACGGGCGATACCCCGAGGCCCCCGGCTGTCTGATCGCCCGGACATATAACAATAAATTTAGGTGATGACATGGCAATTAAAGTTGCAATCAATGGTTTCGGTCGAATTGGCCGCAACGTACTACGCGCCCTGTACGAATCAGATGATTCGCGCTATCAGGAGATCAAGATCGTTGCTATCAACGACCTTGGCGATGCAGACATCAATGCCCACCTGACCCGCTATGACACAGTACACGGACGCTTTAACGGTTCTGTAGAAGTCGATAACGACAGCCTGATCGTTAATGGCGATAAGATCCGTACGTTCAGCGAACGCAACCCAGCTGACCTCCCATGGGGCGACCTCGACATCGACGTTGTCTATGAGTGCACAGGGATCTTCACCAGCCGCGACAAAGCTGCAGCACATATCGCTGCTGGCGCAAAGAAAGTCATCATCTCAGCACCAGCACAGAATGCCGACGCGACTGTTGTTTATGGCATCAACCATGACACCCTAAAAGCAGAGCATGAGATCATTTCCAATGCATCCTGCACAACTAACTGTCTGGCGCCTATAGCCAAGCCTCTGAACGATGCGATCGGTATCGAAAGTGGCCTGATGACAACGATCCACGCCTACACCAACGACCAGAATCTGAGCGACGTTTACCACAGCGATAAGTACCGTGCCCGTGCTGCAGCTCACTCAATGATTCCGACCAAAACCGGTGCGGCAGCGGCTGTCGGCCTTGTACTGCCAGAACTGAACGGCAAGCTGGACGGCATGGCAGTTCGCGTACCAACCATCAACGTATCTGTTGTCGACCTGAGCTTTGTTGCCAGCCGCGATACCACTATCGAAGAAGTTAATAACATCCTTAAGGAAGCCAGCAATGGTGCCCTGAAAGGCGTTCTGGCTTATAACGTCGAGCCACTGGTATCAATCGATTTTAATCATAACCCCGCGTCATCAACCTTTGACGCAACCCAGACTCGGGTAAATGGCCGACTGGTTAAAGTCATGGCCTGGTATGACAACGAGTGGGGCTTCTCCAACCGCATGCTGGACAACACTCTGGCACTGATCAGCGCCGCTGAATAACAGCATAACGGTATATAAAAATGGAACGCAGAACAAAGATCGTAGCCACCCTGGGACCTGCCAGTGAAAGCCCTGATCAGCTTGAAAAGCTGGTACTGGCAGGTGTCAACGTGGTGCGCCTCAACTTCTCTCATGGCTCGGTTGAGGAGCATCGCGCGCGAGCCGAAACGGTTCGCAGTCTCGCCCAAAAGCATGGACGCTTTGTGGCGATTCTTGGAGACCTGCAAGGGCCTAAGATCCGTATTTCACGTTTTGCAGAGGGCAAAATTCAGCTCACCGCTGGTGACTCTTTTATCCTTGACGCAGAACTGGACAGTCAGGCCGGAGATCAGCAACGGGTCGGTATCGACTATAAGGCACTGATCAGTGACAGCCAGCCGGGCGATATCCTGCTGCTTGATGATGGTAGGGTCGAACTGGAAGTTGAGCAGGTAACAGAACAGCAACTGCACTGCCGGGTAACCATTGGCGGGCCGCTATCCAACAACAAAGGCATCAACCGTAAAGGCGGCGGGCTCTCAGCCAGCGCTCTGACCGAGAAGGACAAAGCAGATATTATTGCCGCTGCAGATATCGGCATCGACTACCTTGCTGTCTCCTTCCCCCGCAGTGCAGACGATATGAACCAGGCACGCGAACTACTGCAACAGGCAGGCGGTAATGCTTACCTGATCGCCAAAATTGAACGGGCAGAAACCGTCGCTGATAACGATATTCTTGATTCCATCATTGAAGCCTCAGATGGCGTCATGGTTGCCCGAGGCGACCTGGGCGTCGAGATTGGTGATGCCGAGCTGATTGGCGTACAGAAACACATCATCCAGCGTGCTCGCAGCCTGAATAAAGTCGTGATCACCGCGACTCAGATGATGGAATCGATGATCAACAATCCGATGCCAACACGCGCAGAAGTATTTGACGTTGCCAACGCGGTATTAGACGGCACCGATGCCGTCATGCTGTCCGCCGAAACAGCAGCTGGCGACTATCCAGTGCAGACTGTTGAAGCTATGTCCCGAGTGATCATCGGTGCTGAGCAGCACCCACAGGCTCACACTTCCGGCCATCGCCTGAACGAAAGTTTCAGCATGATCGACGAATCTATCGCACTGGGCGCGATGTATATTGCCAACCATCTGGACAACGTTAAAGCGATCGTCTGCATGACCGAATCGGGCGCGACTCCACTGCTGATGTCCCGTATCCGCTCCAGCCTGCCGATCTATGCCTTCAGTGGTAGTCAGCGCAGCCAGAACCGTGTCGCGATGTTCCGCGGTGTCGATACAGTGCCATTTGATCCGGAAACTATCCCGAACGAACAGATCAACCAACGTGCTGTCGATCTGCTGATGGAAAAAGGTGTCGTTAAACCGGGAGATATGGTGCTGATCACCAAAGGTGATTACGCCAACGTCCATGGCGGCACTAACACCATGAAACTGGTTCGGGCTGGCGCCGAGATTCATTAACCCTTTTCCTGCCGTTGGCGTTTGTCACCCCTTCACCGGTACTGGATTCCCGGTAACGGAGGCTGAACGAAAACGTAGGCGACGCTGATCGTGTCAGCGTTTTCGTTCAGCTTCTGAAGGGGGCTTTTTTCGCCCGGGGAGTGAAGTAAATGAGAAAAACAATTGTAGCCGGCAACTGGAAAATGCACGGCGATCAGCACAGCAATGCTGAGCTGTTACAGCACATAAAAATGCATCATGTGCTCTATCAGAATATCGAGACTATTGTCTGCCCTCCGGCGGTCTATCTCAACCAGGCGGTTGCAGCAACAGCTAACGGTCAAGTTCGGGTGGGTGCACAAAACCTGGCCCCACAGGCCAGCGGCGCTTATACCGGCGAGCTGGCCGCTGAGATGCTGACAGACATTGGTGCCAGCCACGTGCTGGTCGGCCACTCAGAGCGCCGTACCCTGTTCGGAGAAACTGACGAGATAGTTGCAGAAAAATTTGCCGCAGCTCAGCGTGCCGGACTGACACCAATCTTCTGCATCGGTGAAACACTGGAGCAGCGTGAGCAGAATCAAACGGAACAGGTAGTACTTGATCAGATTGCAGCTGTGGTTGAGAAAGTTGGCAGCGCTGCCCTGCAACAGAGTGTGATCGCTTATGAACCAGTATGGGCAATAGGCACGGGACGCACTGCGTCACCTGAGCAAGCCCAGCAAGTTCATCAGGCGATTCGTCACTACCTGAAGGAACTCAACCCAACACTGGCTGACACTGTTTCGCTGCTATATGGCGGTAGCGTGAAGCCGGATAATTCCGCAGAACTGATTAAACAAGCCGACATCGACGGCTTCCTGGTGGGAGGAGCATCACTGGATGCCAACCAATTCCACCAGATATGTTTGTGTGCAGTGACCGGTAATTAAACCGGTCCGTTAACGGTATCTGGCAGCTGCTGGCGATCCCAACAACAGCTGCCGAATACCGCTGACACTCGTGACGGACAGCACGCAACCGCCTTGCCCAGGCAACGGTCCGTCACAGCCCTGTTCTGGCTGCAACCAGACAGGGCAACTCCGGCGATAACCCTCCCTGCACCGGGAGATCTAAGCCGGATCCGAACAATACTGACCGACCTCCCTGAAGACTGGTTTGTGTTGTTGTGGATTTCCATACCTGATTAGGGGGCACACCGTTGATCGGCAGCCCCCATTTTTTTGTCTTTGCCCTGTACTTTCTCGTTACACTAGAAAGCAAACCTAGCAACAGATTCCACCTATGATCAGACAACTGGGAATCGGAGGCCGACTGGCACTGGCCTTTGCCCTGATAACAGCGATGACCCTGGTCGCCGCAGGCCTCGCCCGGCAAACCAGCTCGACACTTGAGCAACAGCTGGATGAACTGCGCAGCAATGATATTGGCGTTCTGACAACCGCTGCCCGCCTCAACGATACCAGCCGTCAGGTAGTTGCTGCGGTCCCGCTAATGGTGACCGGCGATTCGGCCTATAGTCGTCAAGAAGCCAAAGAGGAGCTGGATCGCGCCTTGCAACAGATGGAGCAACTGATGCTCGATCTGCCTGACTATGACCACTACTTCCGCGATATCTCATCACAGATCAGCAACAGCGTCAGCCTGCTTTATGCGGCTGTAGAGCGCAGGGAAGAACTGGCATGGCAAGGCTACCGCCTGCGACAGCTGCTCTACCCACTATACCGTGACCTGATGGCTCAGCTGGAACATCGCCAGCTGCTCAGTCCCGAAAATCAGGCATGGCCGGAGTTATTACGGGAGATCGAATATTTGTCCGGTCTGGCCGAGAAGATTGCTAACGACAGCAGCTTCAATGAGTTGGATTACACCTTTCTGAGGCTGGAAGCTTTGTCAGAAGATATTCGCGAACAAATCCAGCGACTGCCCGCCAATGCACTGACAATGCAGCAGCAGGATCAGCTCGACCAGCTACTGCTTATGACGAGTCGAGAAGGTCAGCTCTTTAAACTCAAAAACAACGAGCTGGATTTCCGCTATCAAGAGAGCTATCTGATGAAGATCAGTCAGGATCATATCCGCCAGCTCGCGACTCAGATCGGCCACTACACTCAACAGGTTAACGAAAGCATCGATGTTGAGATCGAAACCGTCAGTGCCGCAATGCGCAACAACAGTACCCTGACCCTGATGCTGTCACTGATCAGCCTGACTGTAGCCGCTGCGGTATCCTGGCTCTATGTACGCCAAAATGTGTTGGGCCGTATCCGGCATCTGCAGCTCTGTATGCGCGCTATTGCTTCTGGCCATCTGAATACCGAAGTTTCCATCCGCGGCCGTGATGAGGTCGCAGCAATGGGCCGAGACCTGCAACACTTCCAGCAAACCGCCAGAGAAGTGGCCCTGGCGCAGCAGCAACTACAAGATGAAATCCAGGAACGATTAGCTGCTGAGCAACAACTGCGCAAAACCCAGCAGGATCTGATTCAGGCAGGTAAACTCGCCGCACTTGGACAGCTATCAGTGGCGATCACTCATGAGATCAACCAACCACTCACCGCTATCAGCAGCCATCTGCACAGCGCGGGTCGCTGGCTGGAAAAAGAACGCCCTGACCGGGTGCAAAACAGCCTTTCTAAGATCCGTGAATTACTGGAAAAAACGGCGGGTATTACCCGCCACCTGCGTGGTTTCGCCCGTAAAAGCGACAGTGAAAATAGCGCTGTCAGCATGCTTCCGGTGATCAATGCTGCGGTTGAACTGGTCAGCCCCGGTATCGGCCAGAGCAAGATATCGGTAGACTGCCCGGCAAATTTGACCGCCTGTGCAGAACCTATCCGGCTGGAACAGGTACTGGTTAACTTACTGAGCAATGCATTGGATGCCGTTGCCGACACCGTTCAACCCGAAATCAGTATCCGTGGCCGGGTCAACGGTAATCATGTCGAGATTCGGGTTACCGACAACGGACACGGTATCGCAAGTGACCAACTCGATCAGATCTTTGATCCCTACTACACCAATAAAGCTCCCGGAGCGGGGCTCGGTCTGGGTCTGGCGATCAGCTATAACATCATGCAGGACTTCAACGGCCAGATAGCTGTTGAATCAACACCCAATAAGGGCAGCTGTTTTATCCTGCAACTGAACACTGTTGAAGAGGACAACCATGCAGATTCTGCTGATTGATGATGAACAAGAGATTCTGGACGCGCTGGAGGAGATGCTCGAGCTGGAAGGCTTTTCAGTTTCCGTATTTGCTGATCCGCGTGTAGCTCTGAAACAGATTCGCCACGACATGCCGGCTGTGATCCTCAGTGATGTAAAAATGCCAGAGGTTGACGGCCTTAACTTGCTGGCACGGGTACATCAGATAGATCCAGAGCTACCTGTAGTCCTGATGAGCGGCCACGGTGATATCCCGATGGCGATCTCTGCAGTCAAAGAAGGCGCCTACGATTTCCTGGAAAAACCGATCCAACCAGACCGTCTGGTATTCCGTTTACGTCAGGCTTCTGAACAGCGTCGACTCATTCTGACCAATCGTAAATTGCAGCAGGAGCAACGCCCCGAACAGGCGATCGAGCAGTGTATTATCGGCGAATCAGCAGCCACCCAACAGATCCGGGAACAAGTGCAGGCACTGGCTCGCGCCAACATCGATACCATCATCTATGGTGAGACAGGATCAGGTAAAGATGTTGTCGCCCGTGCGCTGCATCAGTTCAGTGATAGACACGACAAGCGCTTTGTGGCGATCAACTGCGGCGGTATGACCGAAAGCATTATCGAGAGTGAGCTATTCGGTCACGAAGCAGGCTCCTTTACCAGTGCCAACAAGCGTCATATCGGCAAGATAGAAGTCGCCAATGGCGGCACCCTGTTTCTTGATGAGATCGAAAGCATGCCGATCTCCATTCAGATTAAACTGCTCCGCGTCCTACAGGATCGCTGTATTGAACGAGTGGGTGGAACTGACCTGATACCGGTCGATATCACCGTTATCGCCGCCAGTAAGGACGAACTTGCCGAGATGAGCGAGCGCGGCGACTTCCGTAAGGATCTCTACTACCGCCTCAATGTTGCGAGCCTTCGTATACCACCGCTTCGGGAACGTCCTGAAGATGCGATCGCCCTGTTCCAGTACTACTGCCATCAGGCATCTGAACGGTTTAACAAAGAGGTTCCTCAACTACAGCCCGAACAGATCGCCAAGCTGCAGCAATACGAATGGCCCGGCAATGTCAGGGAGCTGAAGAACGTTGCCGACCGTTTCGTCATTGGCATTGCTGGCGACGGTCTGAACCTGCGGGGGCACGAACAGAATGCCGATGGGGCCAAAGACCTCGAAAGCCGGGTCGATGAATATGAGCGCCAGCTGTTAGTTGAAGCACTGAAAACTTCACAGGGACGGATCAATCTGGCAGCGGAAGAGCTCAGTCTGACCCGCAAAACCATGTACCGCAAGATGAAAAAGCACGGCCTCGATAAGTGGGATTTCAAGGAGTAAAACCTCACGAAATAGCACTAAGGCCAGCACGCAAAAAGGGACTTTCAAGTCCCTTTTTAATTTTCCGACCGGGACACGCTGGTCCCAAAACACAATTCAGGCCACCGGCAATAAAAACTAACCACTTGAATTAATTGAATTTTCAAGCATTGGCATCCGACTTGCTCTATTAGATAACGCCAGCACTAAAAATTGTGCTGAAAACTATAAAAATAAACCGGGAACACCTGAGTTAAAATATGGCTGTAAAGCACCTGCTCAGAGGTTCTGCAAGAAGGATTAAATTCCATGTCTAAGAAACTGGTAACTTCTGCTCTGGCCACAGCTGTTCTGATGCTGGGCTCTTCCGTTTCCTTTGCTGACACCAGCTGTTCACACCGCGGAGTCCTCGACGACAAATTCTGTGACGAGAACCAGGACCTGGTAGCTGATCAGCCAAAAGACGAATCCAAATGGCGTAACCCAAGCACACTGGTTTTCACCTATACCCCGGTAGAAGATCCAGCTGTGTACAAGGATGCGTTCGCTAACTTCCAGAAACACCTGGAAGAAAAAACCGGCAAGCGTGTTGTTTACTACACCGTTCACTCTAATGCTGCACAGGTTGAAGCACTGCGCTCCGGCCGTCTGCACATTTCCGGTTTCTCCACTGGTCCTACTGGCTACGCGGTAAACCTGGCAGGCTACGTACCACTGGCTGTTAAAGGCAGTGCTGAAGGTTTCCAGGGCTACAACCTGATCACTGTTGTTCGCTCTGATAGCGACATCCAGACTATGGACCAGCTGAAAGGCAAGAAAGTCGCTCACACTTCTGTGTCTTCTAACTCCGGCAACCTGGCACCACGTGCACTCTTCCCACAGCTAGGCATTGAGCCAGACAAAGACTACAAAGTGGTTTACTCCGGCAAGCATGACCAGTCTGTAATGGGTGTACTGTCTGGCGACTACGACGCTGCTCCTGTTGCTTCTGACGTATTTAACCGTATGGCGGACGCGGGCCGTGTCAGCCGTGATGACTTCCGTATCATCTACACCAGCCCTAAGTTCCCGACCTCTGCGTTCGGTTATGCTCACGATCTGCACCCAGACCTGGTTAAGAACATCAAAGACGCGTTCAATACTTACCGCTTCACTGATGAGATGACCAAAACTTTCGGTGGCGCAGACCGTTTCGTTCAGATCACCTACAAAGATGACTGGGCTGTCATTCGCGATATCGCGCACGCAACAGGCACTGCTTACACAAAAGCGGGCCTGAAAAAGCTGGCTGAAAAAGAAGCAGCTAAAGCCGCTAAAAAGCGCGCTAAAGAGCTGGCAGCACAAGCTAAATCTAACTGATCAATAGACTGGACAGTGGTGGGTAATATCCCTCCCCTGTCCTGATTGCCCAGTTATCCGGCGCTGAAGCACCTTGCCGCTAAAGCGCCGGAGTATCCCCATACAAAAATAAGCCAATACACTGCATGCCTGAGATCAGGCAGGCACAGACAAGTATTGCCTAAAGGAAAGTACAATGGCCGTCACCCAACAAACTTATCTGCAGATTCGCAACCTGAACCACGAGTATGTCGCAGGTAAGCCAATTCTGCGTGGTATCGACCTGACCTTTGAAGAACCGGGCATTATCGCCATCATAGGCCCATCAGGTACCGGTAAATCAACTCTGCTACGTTGCATAAACCGACTCATTAACCCAAGCAACGGCGAAATCCTTTTTGACGATGTTGACCTGACTAAGGTCGAGGGCAAGGAACTGCGTAAACATCGTCGTCATATCGGCATGGTATTCCAGGAGTACAACCTGGTTGAACGCCTGACAGTTATCGAAAACCTGCTGACCGGCCGCCTCGGCTATATGTCCGCCTGGAACGCGTGGCGTCGCAATTACACCCAGCAGGATATCAATGACGCTTTTGAACTGCTGGAGATGGTAGGCCTGAAAGATTTCGCTAAGCAACGTGCCGACAGCCTCTCCGGCGGCCAGCGTCAGCGTGTTGGTATCGCCCGCGCAGTGATGCAGGACCCATATGTGCTGCTGGCTGATGAACCTACCTCTTCTCTCGACCCAAAAACCGCAGTCGAGATTATGGAGCTGATGGATACCCTTGCTAAACGTAAGAACATCCCGGCGCTAGTAAACATCCATGACGTATCCCTGGCACAGCGTTTCGCTACCCGCATGGTGGGCATGAGCGGTGGCCACGTTGTATATGACGGCTCACCTGACGGTATCACCGAAGAACACCTGAAACAGATTTACGGGGGTGAATCATGGCTGTCGTAAACTATCCAAACCCGTTCCAGCGCAGCTGGGGCAACTACGCAGCAAGCGCCGGCATTATCGCCTACCTGATCTATGCTGTTGTCGACATGAACCTGACTCTGGATCGTTTCCTTGAGGGTCTGGGGCACGGTGGTGCATTGCTCGACCGGATGTTCCCACCAAATTTCAGCCGCTGGGAGCTTTTGCTGGACGGCCTGATCGAATCTATGCAGATCGCGATCATCTCCAGTGTTATCGGTATTTTCCTATCGCTGTTTATCGGCTTATTTGCAGCCCGCAACCTGATGCCAGCCTGGGTTAGCAGCCCGGTGCGGGTAGTGATCGCCCTGTGCCGCTCTTTCCACCCGGTTATCATCGCGATTCTGTTCGTAAAAGCTGTCGGCTTCGGTGCGTTGGCAGGTCTGCTGACACTGATCGTTGCCTCTATCGGCTTTATTGCGAAGCTATTTGCTGAAGCGATCGAAGAGATCTCCTTTAAGCAGGTCGAAGCGATCCGAGCAACAGGCGCAAGCTTCACCAGCATCGTGCTGTTCGCAGTACTGCCGCAGGTATTCTCCCGCTTTATCGGTTTCTCGATGTATCAGCTGGACTCCAACCTGCGTAACTCCACTATGGTAGGTATCGTCGGTGCAGGCGGCTTGGGTGGCACATTGTTCTCCGCCTTCCAGCGTTTTGACTACGACTTCGTTACCGCCATTCTGCTCACCATTATCGCGATCATCCTGCTCGGTGAGTTCCTGTCGACAAAAGTACGGGAGATTTTCCAATGAGCACATCCACTATCAACCATCAGTGGGAGCGTTTCACCCTGAGTGAAAAGCTGGCTCGCTTTACCGTTTACATCATTACCATTGCAGCCTTTCTGGCCTCAATCCGTACGGTCGATATCATTCCAGAGTTTTTCTACGACGCTCCGGAACAGATCTCAGATATGTTTAATCGGATGTGGCCACTCGATGTTGCCTACTACCCGACTACCGTACATGCGGCATTGATGGAAACACTCCATATCGCAACACTGGGAACACTAGTAGCACTGGTGCTGGCACTGCCTCTGGCATTGCTGAACGCCCGTAATGTGGTTGCCAGCCCAGCGGTTAACTGGATCTCCCGATTCTTTCTGGTCTCCTCACGCTCCGTCAACTCTCTGGTCTGGGCGCTGCTATTCGTAGCGGTCTTTGGTCCGGGTGTCATCGCCGGCGTACTGGCGATCGCGTTCCGCTCTGTCGGCTTTATCGGCAAGCTGCTGGCTGAAGCCATTGAAGAGATCAATATGGGAACCGTAGAAGCTCTGCGTGCAACCGGCGCTTCCTGGACATCGATTCTGCTGAAAGGCTACTGGCCACAGGTAAAACCTGCTTTCTTCTCCATCGTTCTGTTCCGCTGGGATATCAACGTGCGTGAGTCCGCAGTACTAGGTCTGGTAGGCGCAGGTGGCATAGGCGTGGTCCTGAACGACGCGATGAACCTGTTTGAGTGGCAGAAAGTTTCGATGGTACTGGCCAGCATCTTCGCGGTCGTAATCATCGCAGAGATTCTGGTTGTTCAGATCCGTAAGCGTCTGATCTGATGCCTGTTCAACTTCGCAACCAATACCTGTTAATGCGGCACGGCCACAGTGAAGCTAACGCCTGTGGCCGGATCGTCAGTGATCCGGCTATTGGCACTCAGAGCTATGGCCTGTCGGATAAGGGTATCCGACAGGTTCGTAGCAGCCTGACGCAATGGCGGTCAGCAACACCTGTTAGGGTGTACTGCTCAGACTTCAAACGTACTCGGGAAACCGCCGAACTGGTTGCTGAGCACTTTGCGGTACCTGTCACCCAAACCACAGAGTTACGTGAACGCAATTTCGGTGACTTGGACGGCGCGGATGACCAGCAATATGCACAGGTTTGGCAGCGAGACCCTGATGACTCGACCCACAACTACCGCCGCTGTGAAAGTCCTGACTCCGTCCGAGACAGGGCATGGTCACTGATCAAGCGACTGGAACAGCAACACCAAAACGAAACCATTCTGCTGGTATCTCACGGAGATACCCTGCAGATCCTGCAAACCCTGCCTGCGGGGATTGCAGCGGGTGAACACCGCAGCCTGGCTCACATGGATACTGCAGAAGTTCGCCCACTTGTGGCTCAGGTCTGCAACACCTGAGCCTGGCCGGAGCCGTCTGCCTCGTCAACGCGTGCGGCTCCGGCAACTCCTGCTATCAGAAGCCTGGGATAGCAGCAGCCATACCGGTTTAACCCGGTGCCTCCGGCGACCTGAATAGTCACCGTTCATGCCCCTTCAATGGGGCTTTTTTTTGCCGGAATCAGATTCTGTTTTTAATCTCCGTTTCAGAATAAAAAACTGATAATCCCATCCCCCTGAAGCCCTCTTATCTCGCTGCCTACAACGAAATACTGGCGCGGCACGCTCTCGATATGTGACAAACAGATCACCATTATGTGAAAGATTTTCTATTGACCTGAAAAAAATTTCAGGATTAGAATGCAAAAATATTCAGCGAGTGTAATTTTTTTCACACACTATTTGATCGCTTCAAGGCCACAGTTTTTTGCTGTCATCTATGCTGTAGCCGGAGCTTGTTACGGAGAACGTTTTTATGGCGGAAGATCCGCTAAGCCGCGAGCAACTAGACCAGGCCACTCGAGCTGCCTGGTTATCCTATATCGGGGGTTATACCCAGGCCGAGGTTGCCCGGCGTCTGCAGATATCTTCTGCCAAAGCCCACCGGCTGATTGCACTGGCTCATAAACACAACCTGGTAAAAGTCTTTATTGAAGGCGAACCTGCCAACTGTGTCGCACTGGAAGAAGCCATCCTGTCCCGCTTTAATCTACGTACCTGTATCGTTGCTCCAAGCGTGCAAAACGAAGCCGACAGCTCGCCTCTTTCGGAATTTGCAGCAGTAGGTGCTGCTGGCGCCCGCTTCCTGCACAAACTGCTCAGCGAACAGAAGCCGGAACAGATCGGCGTTGGTAAGGGCCGTTCCCTGTCTGCAGTGGTTGAGCGAATGCCAACCGTCAAAATGCCTGACCTGAAACTGGTATCGGTATCCGGCAGTCTGACCCGCAAACTTTCAACTAACCCATTCGACGTTATCCATCGCCTGGTAGAACGCACCGGCGGCGAAGGTTTCCTGCTACCTGTTCCGTACATCGCCACCGACGAGCAGGAAAAGCAGATGCTGATGGGTCAGCCAACTGTAAAAGATATGCTCGATGTCGCCAAAAACTCCGAACTCTATGTGATCGGGATTGGCAGCCTGGAGCACGATGCCCACATCTGTCAGGTCAATATGATCGACGACGATGAATGGCAGGCGCTAAACCAGAAAGGTGCTGCCAGCGACGTAATGGGACAGTTTATTGATATTGATGGCCAGCCAGTTGCAAGCGAAGTCAATCGCCGCGGCGTTGGCCTGACCATCGAAGATATCCGCGGCCGCCAGGTGGTTGCCGTAATTGGAGGAGATGACAAAGGTAAGGCGGCCTATTCGGCGCTCAATACCGGAATCATCACCGATCTGATCATCGGAGAGGCATCTGCCGAATCCCTGGTCAGCCAGATCAACCAGTAATGCCGGAAAAGGCCAGACGGAATGAACACACCTACCGCCCTCAGCGCAGCTAAAAACCCGGAGATCAGTGCGAGCACCGATCACAGCCATGATTTTGAGCGTAATCCGGGCACGCCCCTGAATCTCGACTGGGTCGAATCAGTCCGGGTAAACCGCAGCGCTACAGAACGCCGCACCAGTACGCTTGCGGCCCGCCGCAGTGTTAAGAAAGATCATCAGGTCGCCTGGTTGTTAAAAGCGATCAGCCTGATCGACCTGACCACTCTGTCTGGTGACGACACTCCGGCTAAAGTGCGCCGTCTGTGTCAGAAAGCAAAAAATCCGGTACGTGACGATCTTATCCGCACACTGGGAGTAGAAGAACTTAACCTGACGACCGCAGCCGTTTGTGTTTACCACGAGATGCTAGAGCCTGCACGCAAGGCTCTCGAAGGCAGCTCACTGGATCTCGCTGCGGTATCTACTGGTTTCCCGGCAGGCCTGATCCCGTTTGAACTGCGTTTGCAGGAGATTGAAAAATCCGTCGCTGCCGGGGCCACAGAGATCGATATCGTAATCTCTCGCCGCTATGTCCTGAACGGTGACTGGCAGGCACTGTATGAAGAAGTTCAGGCTTATCGCAAAGCCTGTGGCCCGGCACATATGAAAACCATTCTGGCGACCGGCGAGCTGGGTACGCTGAAGAATATCGCCAAAGCTTCATTGGTCTGCATGATGGCAGGTGCTGATTTCATCAAGACCTCCACTGGTAAAGAGCCAGTGAATGCTACTTTGCCAGTGTCGCTCATCATGGTTCGTATGATCCGCGAGTTTTATGAACGTACCGGCTACAAAGTTGGTTTCAAACCGGCCGGGGGCATCAGCGTAGCAAAAGATGCTCTGGTCTATCTGTCACTGATGAAAGAAGAACTGGGTAATGAGTGGCTACAGCCGCACCTGTTCCGATTTGGCGCATCCAGCCTGTTAGGCGATATCGAACGCCAGCTGGAGCATGCCGTTACCGGACGCTACTCAGCATCTTTCCGTCACCCGATCAGCTGATCATTTACCTGATGACAGCGCTTTCGAAACAGAATTAAGGCCGCAGGCAAGCAGAATGAACCTAATGACAATCTTCGAAAACATGGACTACGGAACGGCACCGGAAGCCAGCGATGCCGCCCAGCAATGGCTGGAGCAACATCAGCGTAGTTTTGGACACTTCATCGACGGCACTTTTGTCACCCCGGAAGAAGAAACACGCTTCGAAACCCGCAACCCTGCAGATGCCAGCGTTCTGGCAACACTCGCATCCGCCGGTGAAGACACTGTGAACGCTGCGGTCAGCGCCGCGCGTAAGGCACAACCAGCATGGGCGAAGCTCAGCGGACATCAACGTGGCCGCCATCTTTATGCGTTAGCTCGCCTATTACAAAAGCACGCTCGCCTGTTCGCAGTACTAGAAACACTGGATAACGGTAAACCGATCCGTGAAAGCCGCGATATCGATATTCCATTGGTCATTCGCCACTTCTACCATCACGCAGGCTGGGCACAACTGCTGGACAGTGAAATGCCAGATCAGGCTCCGCTGGGTGTTGTTGGTCAGATCATCCCATGGAACTTCCCGCTGCTGATGCTGGCCTGGAAAGTTGCACCAGCTCTGGCATGTGGTAACACCGTAGTGCTCAAACCTGCTGAGTACACCAGTCTGACGGCATTGCTGTTTGCTGAAATCTGTCAGCAGGCCGGCTTACCAAAAGGTGTCGTCAACATAGTGACAGGCGCCGGTGAAACAGGACAGCTGATCGCTGAACATCAGGATATCAATAAGATCGCCTTCACCGGATCAACCGAAGTCGGTCGTAAGATCCGTGAAGCAACCGCTGGCAGCGGTAAAAAACTGACTCTTGAGCTAGGCGGAAAATCTCCATTCATCGTATTTGAAGATGCTGATCTGGACGCAGCTGTAGAAGGCCTGGTCGATGCGATCTGGTTCAATCAGGGCCAGGTATGCTGTGCGGGTTCCCGCCTGTTAGTTCAGGAAAGCGTAGCAGAACGTTTCTACGCAAAAGTGAAGGCACGGATGGCAACCCTGCGTATCGGTAACCCACTCGATAAGACGGTTGATATAGGTGCAGTTGTTGACCCGGTACAAAAACAGCAGATCAGTGCACTGGTCGAGAAAGGTGTCAGCGAAGGCGCTGAGCTTTTCCAGCCAGAGATTGAACAGGTCAACCTGCCTGAATCCGGCTGTTTTTACCCACCAACACTGCTGACCGATGTTGAAACATCAGGCTGCGTGGCACAGGAAGAGATCTTCGGCCCGGTATTGGTCGCGATGAGCTTCCGCACACCAAAAGAAGCAGTCGAACTGGCCAACAATACTCGCTACGGTCTGGCAGCCAGCATCTGGAGCGAAAACATCAACCTGTGCATGGATATCGCCCCTAAGATCAAAGCGGGGGTTGCCTGGATCAACTGTACCAACCAGTTTGATGCTGCGGCCGGCTTTGGCGGAACCCGCGAATCTGGCTTTGGCCGTGAAGGTGGCCGTGAAGGTCTGTACGAATATCTGCAGCCTGCATTCCAGAAGAATCTCAAGCCAGCGAAGCTCCTGCCAGCACTGAGCCGCGAAACGGCATTACCAGGTGGCCACCAGCAAACCATCGACCGTACACCAAAATTCTACATCGGCGGCAAACAGGCGCGGCCTGATTCCGGCTACAGCCTGAGCGTCACCTCTGCAAAAGGTGAGCTGCTGGGCCATGTCGGTGAAGGCAGTCGTAAAGATATTCGTAATGCAGTTGAAGCTGCACGTAAGGCTACCGGCTGGGCTCAGGCCAGCGGACACAACCGGGCACAGATCCTCTACTACATTGCAGAAAACCTGGCAGCCCGCAGTGACGAATTTGCAGGCCGCATCATGGCCCAAACTGGTTGCAGCACTAAAGCTGCTCTGGAAGAGGTTGAGGCAAGCATCCAGCGTCTGTTCTGTTACGGCGCCTGGGCAGACAAGTTTGATGGAGCCGTTCACTCGGTGCCGATGCGCAGCGTCGCACTGGCGATGCACGAAGCTAACGGCGTGATGGCAGTCGTATGCCCTGACGAAGCACCATTGCTTGGCTTTATCTCACTGATCGCACCAGCGATTGCGATGGGTAACACCGTGGTTGCAGTGCCATCCGCGGCATACCCACTCAGTGCATTGGATCTGTATCAGGTGTTTGATACCTCTGATCTGCCAGCGGGTGTGGTCAACATCGTTGCCGGTCATCGCAACGAACTGGCCCAAGTATTGGCAGCACACTACGAAGTGGATGCGATCTGGTACTGGGGCGATGCTGAAGGCAGCAAGATGGTCGAACAGGAATCAGCGGCAAGTCTGAAACGTAGCTGGGTCAACCACGGCTTCAGTCGCAATTGGCTGGAACCGGCACAGGCTGAAGGCAGGGAGTTCCTGCGCCAGGCCACCGAAGTTAAGAATATCTGGGCGCCATACGGCGAATAAAACAAGCGGCCCCGCCGGAACCGGGGCCAGCGATGAAATCCTCACGAGGAGCATAATAATGAAAAGCGGAAAAACCCTTCTGAGTACAGCGACGAAAACCCTGAAGCCAGTCCTGGCTGCCAGCGCACTCGCCGTAGCATCCGTCGCGGCCCAGGCTGCAGATATCAAGCCTGCAGTAGTGTTTGATATGGGTGGTAAGTTCGATAAGTCGTTCAACGAAGCGGTCTACCACGGCATTGAGAAATTCAAAGCAGATACCGGCATCAAATACCGTGAGTTTGAAGCGAACAACGAAACCCAGTTCGAACAGGCTCACCGTAAGTTTGCTCAGCGCGGTTCTAACCCTATCGTTGGTGTAGGCTTCTCCCAGGCAACAGCTGTACAGCAAGTTGCTGCTAAATTCCCTGAAACTCACTTTGTACTGATCGACTCCGTTGTTGACCTGCCTAACGTTCAGTCCGTGTTGTTTAAAGAGCATGAAGGTTCCTTCCTGGTCGGCATGCTGGCAGCAATGAAATCCCAAAGCGGCAAAATCGGCTTCGTCGGTGGCATGGATATCCCACTGATCCGTAAGTTCCAGTGCGGCTACGAACAGGGTGCAAAGTACGCTCGTAACGACGTTGAAGTTGTGGCGAATATGACCGGTAACACCCCTTCAGCATGGAACGACCCAGGCCGCGGTTCTGAACTGGCTAAAGGTCAGTTTGACCGTGGCGTTGACGTTGTCTTCGCAGCAGCAGGTGGTACCGGCTTCGGTGTTTACCAGGCAGCGAAAGACTCTGGCAAATACGCTATCGGCGTTGACTCCAACCAGAACCATCTGCAGCCAGGCACTATGCTGACCTCTATGGTTAAAGGTGTTGGTGTTGCGGCATACAAGGCTTTTGATGATGCCCGTAACAGCAAATTCGCCCCTGGAATCCAGACACTGGGCCTGAAAGAAGGTGGCGTTGACTGGGCTTACGATGAGCACAACAAAGCGTTGATCACTGCAGAGATGAAAGCTGCTGTTGAGAAAGCTAAGCAGGACATCATCGACGGCAAAATCAGCGTTCATGATTACATGAGCAACAACAGCTGCTCTTCCTGAGTCAGCTGACCGCTACTGATTAGCGGTCTTGCTAACAGGCCCGGAGCCACTGGCACCGGGCCTTTACTCCGCTGACCTGCGATAACAGCAGAATCAGCTGCCCCGCCCTCATCCGGCCGGTGGCAACAATAACGATAAAATGGCTCCGCTATGACGGAGCGAGCCAATCACATACTGACTGGTTTGTTGATATGACAATGACGAACAGCCACCAACCCGCCACTGCCGACAGTTCTTCTCCGGCAGCGATAGAGCTGCGCGGCATCAGTAAGTCTTTCGGTTCGGTTCATGCCAACCAAGATATAGACCTCTGTGTGCACAAGGGCACTATCCACGGCATCATCGGTGAGAATGGTGCAGGCAAATCCACCCTGATGAGCATCATCTACGGCTTCTATGAAGCTGATCGGGGCGATATTCTGGTCAATGGCCAGCCAGTATCTATCAAAGATTCCCAGGCTGCGATCGCTGCCGGAATCGGCATGGTACACCAGCACTTTATGCTGGTTGATAGCTTTACCGTGCTGGAAAACGTAATTCTCGGTGCAGAGTCCGGCGGGCTGCTGAACCAGAGTCTCGGACACGCTCGTGAAGAGCTGCTAAGACTTGAACGCGAGTACAATCTCGCGGTTGATCCCGATGCGCTCATCTCTGACCTTCCGGTAGGCGAGCAGCAGCGGGTCGAAATCCTGAAAGCCTTGTATCGCGGTGCAGATATCCTGATTCTGGATGAACCCACCGGCGTACTAACGCCACAGGAAACCGATCAGCTGTTCGAAATTCTGAAGACCCTGAAAACTCAGGGCGTTACTGTTATGCTGATCACCCATAAGCTAAGGGAAATTATGGCGATCACCGACGAAGTATCGGTGATGCGCGCAGGACGTATGGTCGCTCATCGCCATACGCATCAGACCGATCAGCAAACCCTTGCCGAGCTGATGGTCGGCAGAAAGGTTCGACTAGAGCTGAATCAACAACCAGCAGCTCCGGGCGAAACACTGTTACAGGCAGAAAACCTGACCGTCAAAGACAGCCAGGGCGTTGCACGCGTAAAAGATTTCAACCTTGAGCTTAGAGCCGGTGAAATCGTCGGTATTGCCGGTGTATCCGGTAATGGCCAAAGCGAATTGCTTCAGGCACTGGCCTGTATCGAACCTATTGATCAGGGTTCTATCCGAATCCACCAGCAGCAGATCACACCAGAGAAGCCACTCGACCCGGCCAAAGCCCGCAAACTGGGATTGGGTCATATTCCTGAGGATCGCCACCAGCAAGGCATGATCACCCGTTTTAATGCTGCTGAATCGGCCATCCTCGGTTTCCATCGTAGCGATGCCTTCAACGGCAAGCTGCTGATGAACAATCAGGCCGTTGTACAGCAATGCGAGCGCCTGATGGAGGGATTTGATGTTCGTCCTCCTCAACCGGATCTGAAATCCGCGAACTTCTCCGGTGGTAACCAGCAGAAGTTGATTATCGCCCGCGAAATGGATCAGGAACCTTCAATCCTATTGGTCGGCCAGCCGACCAGGGGTGTGGATATAGGTGCAATCGAGTTTATCCACAGGCAGCTGATCGAGAAACGCGATAACGGCTGTGCCGTCTTAGTTGTTTCAGTGGAACTGGACGAGATCATGTCACTGTCCGATCGTATTCTGGTGATGTGCGAAGGCCGTCTGATAGGCGAAGTGGCAGCCAAAGATGCCAACGAACGTATTCTCGGCCTGATGATGGCTGGTACGCCACTGACCGAAATAGAAACAGCTTCACCGGCAGCTGAAACAGAAGTAACGGCGACAGACCCGGAGGTTTCCGATGAGCCAAGATAATAACGGTCTGCCACGCTGGGCGGACGTCCTACTGATCCCGGTGATCAATATCTGTCTCGCACTGCTGGTGTCCGGACTGATCATCATCGCGATCGGTGAAGACCCGATCGAAGCAGTACAGATACTATTGTACGGCGCTTTCGGTTACGACGAAGCTCTGGGTTATACCCTCTACTACACCACCAACTTTATCTTCACGGGTCTGGCAGTCGCGATCGCCTTTCACGCAGGCCTGTTCAACATAGGCGGTGAAGGCCAGGCCTATATTGGCGGTCTGGGCGTTGGTCTGGTGATGCTCTGGCTCGGCCCTGTCTTGCCTTTCTGGATGTTATTTATCCTGGGGATAGGTGCTGCCGCTTTGTTCGGTGCTGCCTGGGCCTATGTTCCGGCATATCTGCAGGTTTACCGTGGTAGCCACATCGTTATCACCACCATCATGTTCAACTTCATCGCCTCGGCGTTGATGGTTTACCTGATGGTGAATGTACTGATAGAACCGGGCCAGATGGCGCCACAAAGTAAGCAGTTTGCTGAAGAGACCTTCTTGCCATTTATCCACGAGATCGTCGAGGCCTTTGGCGGTGAAATGGTGCATACCCCGCTTAACATCTCATTCTTCTGGGCGCTGATCTGCTGTGTATTGCTATGGCTCTACATCTGGCACAGCCGCTGGGGTTACGAACTACGTACCGTCGGTTTCAATGAGAAAGCCGCTGGTTATGCCGGTATCAACTACAAGAAAGTCGTCATTCTGACCATGTGTATCTCTGGTGCACTGGCAGGTTTTGTCGGTATCAATGAAGTACAAGGCGTTCATCACCGGCTGATCCTGAACTTTACCGCAGGTTACGGTTTCACCGGCATCGCCGTTGCCCTGATGGGTCGTAATCATCCGGTAGGTATTGTGCTGGCTAGCCTGCTGTTCGGCATCCTTTATCAGGGTGGAGCAGAACTGGCCTTCGAAGTACCTAAGATCACCCGTGAAATGGTGGTGGCGATTCAGGGTCTGGTGATTCTGTTCTCCGGCGCTCTGGCACTGATGATCCGTCCGGCGGTGGAAAAACTGTTCCGTCAGTTTAATCGTCGTCCCGCACCAGTGGCACAGGAGGCATAACCGATGACTGATCTGTTCACCGTAATTGTCCTGACCCTCGACGCCACACTTCGAGTTGCTACGCCACTGATCTTCTGTGCCATGGCTGGCCTGTTCTCCGAACGCTCCGGCATTATCGATATCAGCCTTGAAGGGAAAATGCTGGCAGCAGCATTCGTGGCAGCAGCCACGGCAGCTGTCACCGGTTCCGCATGGTTCGCCATGTTAGCGGGGATGACTGTATCCGTTGCTCTGGCACTTTTACATGGTCTGGCCTGTATCACTTACCGGGGCAACCATGTGGTCTCCGGTGTCGCAATCAATATTTTGGTCTCCGGCCTGACCGTGGTGCTGGGTATAGCATGGTTTGAGCGTGGTGGAACTACGCCACCGTTACAGGCTGACGCCCGCTTTATGCCTCTAGAATGGCCACTGGCTGAAACGCTGGGGCAAATCCCGTTGCTGGGCACTATCTACAAAGAGCTACTCAGCGGTCACAACCTGTTGGTTTACGTTGCGCTCTTGATAGTACCACTCAGTTGGTGGGTGCTATTCCGCAGCCGCTTTGGCTTGCGCCTGCGTGCAGTGGGTGAGAACCCACAAGCGGTTGATACTGCAGGTATCTCAGTTGCATTCCTACGCTACCGTGCAGTGATTATCTGCGGCCTGCTCTGCGGTCTGGCTGGCACCTATCTGTCGATCGCCCAGAACGCCAGTTTCACCCGTGATATGACAGCAGGTCAGGGCTATATCGCGCTGGCGGCGATGATTTTTGGTAAATGGCGTCCAGGCACCGCACTGCTGGCCTGCTTGCTGTTTGGCCTGTTAGACGCTGTAGCCATCCGTCTGCAGGGCGTGCCACTACCTGTTGTCGGCGAAGTTCCGGTTCAGCTGATACAGGCACTGCCATACATCCTGACAGTCATTCTGTTGGCTGGCTTTATTGGTAAGGCTGTGGCGCCAAAAGCGATCGGCATGCCATACGTTAAAGAACGCTAGGAAACACCATGAGCGAAGAAAACAAAGTACTCGAACTAGCCCGCTCTGCGATGGCAAAGGCTTACGCGCCCTACTCCGGCTACCACGTAGGGGCCGTAATCAAAGGCTCAAATGGTAAGTACTACAGCGGCTGTAACGTTGAGAATGCTGCTTATCCACAGGGCTGCTGTGCGGAAGCCTCGGCTATTTCAGCCATGATTATGGATGGCGAAACCAGCATTGCAGAGATTACTGTGATGGGAAAAGGTGGGGATACCGCTGACACCCTGATCAGCCCTTGCGGTGGCTGCCGCCAACGGATTCGCGAATTTGCTGCGTTGGATGCCCCTATCCATCTGTGTTCACCCGAAAAACGTGTCCGTACAGTCACTCTGGGCGAACTTCTCCCCCTCTCTTTCGGCCCGCAGAACCTGTCTGCAGGAGAATAAATTATGACTACAGATATTACCCGCTGCACCGAAATTATCCGGGCAAAGCTAGATGGAATCAGTGACAGCCAGCCACAAGTGGGCGTCATCCTCGGATCTGGCCTTGGTCCGTTTGCAGATGCCCTTGAGCCTCTGGCCGAAATTTCATACGCCGATCTGCCGGGCTTTCCTGAACCTGGCGTAGGTGGCCATAACGGTCGCTTGTTGATCGCCCGCGTTGGTAACACAGTTACCGCTGTGCTGCAGGGGCGTGCGCATTACTACGAACATGGTAATGCAGCTGCTATGACAGTGCCGGTCCGCACATTAGCTGCCATCGGCTGTGAAACTCTGGTGCTGACTAATGCCGCAGGCAGCCTGCAACAGCAAGCAGGTCCGGGCAGTGTGATGCTACTGACAGACCACCTGAATATGACCGGCGTATCACCGCTGTTTGGTGAAACCGGCAATGAACGCTTTGTAAATATGGGTGACGCCTATAATGCGGAACTGCAGCAATTATTCCGTGGCGTCGCTGCAAAACAGCAGGTGACTTTGCACGAAGGTGTATACGCCTGGATGAGCGGTCCGCAATTTGAAACTGAAGCAGAGATCCGCGCCCTGAAAGTACTGGGCGCCGATGCTGTCGGTATGTCGACGGTGCCAGAAGTGATTCTGGCACGTCACCAGAACGTCAAAGTCGCGGCTCTATCTATAGTGACTAACTATGCTGCTGGCATGAGTGAAACACCTCTTAGCCACGAGCAGACCCTTGAATTTGCTGCACTGGCAACCGAATCAGTCCAGAAACTACTCACCGGATTCCTTGAGGAGTACAACGCATGAGCTTTTTGCCGCAGGAAGTTATCCGCCGCAAGCGTGACGGTCAGACCCTGACCGACCAGGAGATCGCCCGTTTTGTTGCAGGCATTACCGACGGCAGCGTCACTGAGGGGCAGATCGCAGCCTTTGCAATGGCTGTATTCTTCCAGGGACTGAGCATGGATGAGCGCGTTGCGCTGACCCGCAACATGGTTCACTCAGGCGATACTATGGATTGGTCTGCGATGGATCTGGGTGGCCCGGTGCTGGATAAACACTCCACCGGCGGTGTCGGCGATAAGGTAAGTCTGATGTTGGGCCCAATCGTTGCGGCCTGCGGCGGTTACGTACCTATGATCTCCGGTCGCGGCCTGGGACACACCGGCGGCACGCTGGATAAATTCGACTCCATTCCCGGTTATAACACCGCACCGGACAATGAACTCTTCCGCCGTACTGTTAAAGAACTCGGCGTGGCCATTATTGGCCAGACGGGCAATCTTGCTCCAGCAGATAAGCGTTTCTACGCGACCCGTGACGTAACAGCTACGGTTGAATCGGTACCGCTCATCACCGCATCTATCCTCTCCAAGAAACTGGCAGAAGGGCTTGATGGTCTGGTAATGGATGTGAAAACCGGAAATGGTGCTTTTGCTGCAGAGCTGCCGATGGCGCAGGAACTGGCAAACAGTATTGTGCAAGTCGCTAATGGTGCAGGCGTGCGCACCTCAGCACTGATCACCGATATGAACCAGGTATTGGGCAGCACTGTCGGTAACGCACTGGAGATGGTCGAAACCATCGATTACCTGACCGGTAAGTCCCGCGAGCCAAGGTTGCACGAGTGTGTGATCGCCCTGGCTGCAGATATGCTGGTACTGGGCGGCTTGGCCGATGATATCGAACAGGGACGCCAGAAAGCACAACAAAGCCTGGATGATGGTAGCGCACTGGAACGCTTTGCCAAGATGGTATCTATGCTGGGCGGTCCAACTGACTTTGTTGAGAACTACCAGAACTACCTGCCGGTCGCGCCAGTGATAAAACCGTTTTATCCACAAGCTTCGGGTTTCGTTACGTCAATGAATGCCCGTGACGTTGGTGTAGCTGTTGTCGCTCTCGGTGGCGGGCGGGCCAGAGCAGCAGACAGTATCGACTACTCCGTAGGCCTGAAAGATTTCAGCCCACTAGGAACAGCCGCTGATCCAAAACAACCCCTGACCTGGGTTCATGCCGCCAATGAAGCCGCTGCTGAAAGGGCAATTGCCGCACTGCAGCAGGCGATCGTTATCGGTGATCAGGCGCCGATAGATACACCAGTGGTGATTGAAGCGATCCGTTGATAGTGATTAACCCGAAACAAGAAGGCACAGCAATATGAAACGAGCAATCATTCTGGTGATGGACTCACTCGGCATTGGAGCCAGTGCAGATGCCGGACGTTACGGCGATGAAGGCGCCAATACGCTCGGCCATATCGCTGCTGCCTGCGATCAGGGTAAAGGAGATCAGGATGGACTCCGAAGCGGCTCCCTGCGACTGCCAAACCTGGCCCGCTGGGGTATGGGTGAAGCGCTTGCGGGCAGCAGTGGCTATCACGCAACCGGTCTATTGTGCGATCCACAGCAGCTGGCAGGCAGCTATGGTCACGCCCGGGAAGTGAGTCTCGGTAAAGACACACCTAGCGGTCACTGGGAGATCGCCGGAGTACCCGTGCCATTTGAGTGGGGTGTATTCCCACGCTCAGTGCCCTGCTTTCCCGAAACTCTGACCGATGCACTGATCGAACAAGGCCAACTGCCGGGTATTATCGGTAACTGTCACGCATCAGGTACCGAGATCATCGAACGGCTGGGAGAAGAGCATGTCCGCACGGGTATGCCGATCTGCTACACCTCTGCAGACTCTGTACTTCAGATCGCCGCCCACGAAGAACACTTTGGTCTGGAGCGCTTACTGGATCTCTGCGCTTTAGCTAAGCCACTGGTTGATGAACTGAACGTGACTCGCGTCATCGCAAGACCTTTCGTTGATGCACCAGCCGGCTCCACAACACGCTTTGTCCGTACCAGTAATCGCCGCGATCTCACCACCCCGCCGATCGCTGATACGCTGCTAGACAAACTGGTCGCAGCCGGTGGTGATGTGGTATCGGTTGGCAAGATCGCTGATATTTATGCGGAGCGCGGCATCACTCGTAAGGTGAAGGGCCGGGATAATATGGAGCTTTTCGACCGCACTCTTGAGGAGTTGGACAGCGCTGGCGATAACACTCTGGTGTTCACCAATTTTGTCGATTTCGATCAGCAGTATGGTCATCGTCGTGATGTTCCCGGCTATGCCGCAGCACTCGAAGCCTTTGATGCCCGACTGCCAGAGCTGGAAGCAAAACTGCAACCCGGTGATCTGGTTCTGATCACAGCGGACCATGGTTGTGATCCGACCTGGCCAGGCAGTGACCATACTCGCGAACACGTACCCGTGCTTTTTTTCAGCCCTAGCCGAGACGCGCAGAACCTGGGCGAACGCTCCAGCTTTGCAGATATGGGCCAAACCATCGCCAGTCATCTGGGACTAGCACCATTAGAACACGGTCAAAGCTGCTGGGAGATGAACTGATGTCAGCCACCGCTATCGCCGAACTTGCAAAAGTCGAACTGCACTGTCATCTGGAAGGCACTATGTCTCCAGCCTTGGTCAGAAAACTGGCTGAACGCAATGATATCCAACTGGCCGAAGATCTGTTCAACGCCGCCGATCAGTTTGCCTGGGATGATTTCCCGCAATTTCTGAAGGCATATGATGGCGGTGCCAGCTGCCTGAAAACAGGTCAGGATTATCGCGATATCACTTACGAATATCTGGCGTGCTGTGCCCGTGACGGCGCCATCTACGTAGAACTCTTTGCCTCGCCGGATCATGCTGCTGCCGTTGGCATCAGTTACGACGATATGCTGGCAGGTTGCGTTCAGGCAATCGACGATGCCTGGCGCGATTTCTCGATCTGCGGTCGCATCATCATTACCTGTGTGCGCCATCTGGGCCCTCAAAGCGCCTTGAAGGTGGCCGAGCAGATGGTCAGCAATCTGCACCCTTATATTGTCGGTTTCGGCATGGGCGGCGCAGAAACTATGCACCATCAGGCTGATTTTCTTCCTGCCTACGCATTGGCGGAAAATGCCGGATTGGGATGCACCACTCATGCGGGTGAAGTCTGTGGCCCAGAAAGTGTTTGGGATGCAATCAACCACCTGCCAGTCAGCCGAATCGGCCACGGTGTTCGCTCGGTCGAAGATCCTAAGCTGCTTAACACTCTGGTAACAAAGGGAATCTCTCTAGAAATTTGCCCTGGCAGCAATATCGCACTGAGTATCTACCCGGATTACAACAGCCATCCTCTGCTTCAACTGCTGGATGCAGGTTGTCAGATCAGTCTGAACTCAGACGACCCACCATTCTTCCGTACTTCTGTCGGACAGGAGTACCAACGCGGTGCAACCGTATTCGGCCTGACACCGGAACAACTCAGGGAGATCAGCCTGATGGCGATCAACAGCGCCTTTGTTGACCAACAAACAAAGGACAGCCTGAAGAACAGGATCTGATTCCACTACCCGGAAAAGCCGGGTAGTTCATGCAAACAATAACAATTGAAATCAGCCACCTTAGGGAGCCTCCAGTCATGACCACAGGGACCAAACGTCTTAGCCAGAGCCTGATCGCTGGCCTGGCACTCACATGCCTGACACTGCCAGCCGCAGTCACAGCTGGCCAGAAGCTGACTATCCTGCATACCAACGATCACCATGGCCGTTTCTGGCCCAACAAGCATGGCGAATACGGCATGCCAGCCAGGAAAAGCCTGATCGACAGTATCCGCGCAGAAGTAGAATCCGACGGCGGCCAGCTGCTGTTACTGTCAGGTGGCGATATCAATACAGGTGTCCCTGAATCCGATCTGCAGGATGCAGAACCAGACTTTAAGGGCATGACAAAGATCGGCTATGACGCCATGGCGATCGGTAACCATGAGTTCGACAACCCTCTTAGCGTTCTACGTCAGCAACAGAAATGGGCTGATTTCCCGCTGCTGTCTGCCAACATCTATCAGCAGTCCAGCGGCGAGCGCCTGTTTGAACCTTATAAGATCTTTGAGCTGGAAGGCCTGAAAGTCGCAGTGCTGGGTTTGACCACAGAAGATACTGCCAAGGTTGGTAACCCCGAGTACCTGAACGATATCGAGTTCCGCAATCCAATTGTCGAAGCCTCTAAACTAGTACCGTCATTGCAGCAACAGGCTGATATCGTGATCGCCGCCACTCATATGGGGCACTACACCAACGGTCGTCATGGTATTAATGCGCCTGGGGATGTATCTCTGGCCCGCACTGTACCCGGGCTGGATATGATCATCGGAGGCCATTCGCAGGATCCGGTCTGTATGGCGGCACAAAACAAAGCCAACGATAGCTTCAAAGCAGGTGAAGCCTGTCAGCCAGATATGCAGAACGGCACCCTGATCATGCAGGCGCATGAATGGGGTAAATATGTAGGCCGTGCAGACCTTGAGTACGATAACGGCGAACTAAAACTACTCAGCTACCGCCTGATACCGGTCAATCTGAAGAAAAAAGTTAAGATTGATGGCAAGAAGCAGCGTGTATTTATCGAACAAGAGATTCCGGCTGATCAGGAACTCCAGGCTTTCCTAGAGCCTTACCAACAGAAAGGCCAGCAGGAACTGGAAGTGGTGATCGCCAACACCGATAAACAGCTCGAAGGCGATCGTAAGATCGTACGTTTCCGCCAGAGCAATCTCGGTTCTATCATCGCCAGCGCTCAGAAAAGCGCAATGAATGCAGACCTTGCAGTGATGAACTCAGGTGGTATCCGTGATGGCATTGAGGCAGGTGACATCAGCTACAAAGATGTACTTAAGGTTCAGCCATTCGGTAATACTGTCTGCTCAGTCGAGCTTAGCGGCAGTGAACTGCTCAATTACCTGCAGGTCACCGCTGGCAAACCGACTGACTCAGGTGCCTTCGCCCACTTTGTCGGCGTCAGCCTGAAGATGAAGGATGGTGAACTGCACGACGTCAAAATCAACGGAGAGCCACTATCAACAGCCAAAAGCTACAAGCTGGCACTGAACAGTTTTATCGCTTCAGGTGGTGATGGCTACCCGAAAATGACCCATAAGTTCAGCTACGTGAACAGTGGTTTGGTCGATGCAGAGGTTCTGAAAGCCTACCTGCAGAAAAATAGCCCGATCAAAGCGGCTAAATATGACAAAGCTAATACCTTGGTGAAACGAAACTAACCGCAATAAAAAGGGAGCTCAGGCTCCCTTTTTGTTAGTTAAAATCGATCAACCCTATACGGCCTCAGATCTATATCTGCTTCCCCTTTGGTAATCAAATCAGTGATCACCTGCCCGGTTTTCGGCGCCATTGTCAGCCCCATGTGCTGGTGCCCGTAGGCGAAGTAAACGTTTTGATGGCTCGGACTCTGCCCCAGCACCGGCAAGCTGTCGGTGATCGACGGGCGATGCCCCATCCACTTAATCGCCTGATCAATATTGATCTGAGGGAATAACGTCTGGGCATGATGTAGTAGCCGGTCACAGAAGTCGTAGTTCGGATCGGCTTTCAGGCCGCCAAACTCCACCAGCCCGGCGAACCGAATCCCCCCTTCCATAGGTGTGGCCACCAGCTTCCCGGCGCTGAACATAATGGGAGAGTTCAACGTGATTCCCGGGTTAGGCAGCTGCAAATGATAGCCGCGTTCCGACTCCAGCGGCACTTTATACCCCAACTGTTCCGTCAGTTTCGCAGACCAGGCGCCACCCGCAACAACCAGCTTATTCAGAGGGTAGATTCCCCTATCAGTAACTACGTCAAACGGCTGTTCATTGCGGTAGCGGAAGCCTGTTACCTCACCGGTAATCAGCTCACCACCCTGATGAACGAAGTGTCTGGCCAAAGCCTTAACCAGTTCACCCGGATTAGGACTGAAGCCATGATGTTTCAGCGCTACGACGAAATTGAACTGGTCTGAGATCGAGGGTTCATGAGCACGAATCTGATCACCCTCCAGAATATCAAACTCAATACCCAGCTCCTGGCGACGCTGCCATGCCAGCTGATCTCCTTCAAACGCATGCCGGTCTTTATAGAGATAAAAGTAAGGGGATGCTTTTGCATAAGCTTCAGCCCCCGCCAATTTAGCCTGTGCCAGATGCAACTCAGTCGACTGCTGTAGTAATGGATTCAACGATTCACTGATATGTTGAAAGCGCGACATCCGGGTATTCAGGGCAAACTTTCCACCCCACGGCAGTAATTTGGGTAGGTAACCCGCCGGCAAGGAGAGTGGCCCATGAGGGTCCATTAGTAATCCCGGTACTGTCCAGAGGAATCCGGGAGTCGCCACCGGAATCGAGCCGCAAACAGCAAAGACTCCAGCATTGCCGTGAGAGGTCGCATCACCCGGCCCTAGCTTATCGATTACCGAGACGCTCAGCCCTGCTGCCTGCAACTGTACTGCGCAGGAGAGACCAACGATGCCCGCTCCGATAATAGTCACATCAGGTGCCTGAGGATTATTCATAACCTGTTTTCTCCTGAATCAGGCACAGCCGTGCCCGTGACGGCCCGGATGGGCCGCCATTTGCTAAGACAATGAGTAAAAGAGAAGGGTTAGCCGTTAGGCGTGTTGCGCATATTCTCTGGTAGGTATGTCGCAAGCTCTGGGAACATCACCAACACCCCAACCATCAGTACCATTAACAGGAACATTGGGAACGCAGTCTTGGCGATGTAGCCGATCGATTTCTTCGTCATCCCCTGCATCACAAAGAGATTGAAACCTATCGGTGGTGTTATCTGCGCCATCTCAACAACAACCACAATAAAGATACCGAACCAGATCAGATCAATACCCGCCTGACGGATCATAGGTTCTACCACCGCCATCGTCAGCACTACTGATGAGATCCCATCCAGGAACATACCGATCACGATATAGAAGCACATCAGCGCAAAGATCAGCGTCAGTGGTGATAACTCAAACGAGCCGATAAATTCTGCAGTCCGTGCAGGCAGCCCGGTAAAGCCCATCGCCAGCGCCAGGAATGCAGCCCCGGCCAGTATCAGTGCAATCATGCAGGAGGTACGAGTAGCACCTAACAGACTTTCAATCAGCGCCTCTTTGGTCAAAGACCGCTGGCACGCAGCCAGCACCAGCGCCCCAATCACACCAAAAGCAGCTGACTCAGTTGCAGTAGCAACACCGGTGTAGATTGTGCCAATCACCAAACCGATCAGCAGAATTACCGGAATCAGGAAACGGGAGTTATAAAGCCTCTGCCCCATCGACATCGAAGGCTCTGCCGGTGGCACCTGATCACGACACAGGAAAGACCAACCGGCAATGTAAGCCATAAACAACGATGCCAACGCCAGCCCCGGCAGAATACCCGCCATAAACAGTTTGGAGATTGATTCATTGATGGTGACGCCATAGACGATCAGTGTCAGCGACGGGGGAATCATCAAACCAAGTGTCGAAGAACCCACCAGGGTCCCAAAGATCATAAAGTCTGGATATCCACGGCGTTTCAGCTCCGGGATCGACATCTTGCCGACAGTCGTCAGAGTCGCAGCGGAAGAGCCGGAAACGGCCGCAAAAACCGTACAGCCAACTACATTGGTATGCAGCAATCGACCCGGCAGCGGAGCCATCCAGGGTGCCAGGCCACGGAACATATCTTCAGACAAACGGGTCCGAAACAGAATTTCTCCCATCCAGATAAACAGCGGCAGAGCCGTCAGTGACCAGCTGGATGAGGCAGACCAGATAGTGGTGAACATCGCATCACCGATCGGTCGGGTAGTAAATAGCTCCATCCCTACATAGGCAACACCCATCAGTGCCAGGCCGATCCAGACACCAGACCCCAGCAGGAAAAACAGTGTAAACAGGAAGATCGCGGTAAGTGTAAATTCGTCCATCAGAACTCCTCCCCTTCAACATGATGGCAATCATCAAAGGTGTGATCTGCATTCATCAGGGTACGAACTAAGTGATCAGCCAAAGAGATCGTAAAGATCACTGAACCAATCGCCAGCGCCAACTGCGGAATCCACAGCGGCGTAGCATCCTGCCCCTGAGAGATATCATGAATAAGATGAGACATCTCCACATTGCGAATCGAATACCAGGCCATAAACCCGGCCAGTAGCGTCGAGATACCAAGACACCAGATATCAGCTAATTGTCTGGCACGACCTTTCAAGCCGTTCAGCAGAATACTGACGCGAATATGAGCGTTGTTATTCAACGTGTAAGCAAGGGCGAAAAACGAGGACGCAGCCATCGCGTAGCCCGCATAGTCGGTTGATCCGGGAAACTGTACACCGATCCATCGGCAAACCATCTGGGCGACGATAATGCACAGAATCGATACCAGAAACAGGGCCCCTAGCAGGCCGGAAGTGAGGTACAAGGCGTCCAGTGCCCGGCGCAATGGATGTTTGCGCACTTTTACCTCTGACTCCTGTGGTTTGGTCAGGCTATTCATAGCGGTTGCACTTTTATTCAGTTAAAAAAGGCGGATCACCCGGTTCAGGGCGACCCGCCAGAGGCTGGCCAGCTCTCATCGGCCAGTAACTCAGCGTTTCAGAAGGCTGTTACTTGCGGTATGCCGCGAGGATTTTCTGACCTTCTTCACCAGCCTGCTGCAACCATTCCTGGGTCATAGTGTCACCAATCTGCTTGAAGTCAGCCGCCAGCTTGTCACCCGCAGGACCCACTTTCATGCCGTTGGCTGCCAGCTGTTCGATATACCAACCCGCCAGCTGCTCGGAACGTGCAGTACCGGCTTTTTCAGCCATCAACGCCAGACCCTTAACGATATTTTGAGTATTTTCGTCCAGCTCTTCCCACGCCTGCTTGTTCACAAATACATAGTTACGTGGCAGCCAAACCTTAACGTCATACCAGTGAGTCAGGTGCTCCCATACCTTGCGGTCATAGCCGGTAGCGCCAGAAGAGATAAAGGATTCAGCTACACCTGTGGAGAGCGCCTGGCTCAGTTCAGAGGCTTCAACTTGTACCGGAACCGCACCTGACAGTTCTGCCATACGCGCTGTCGCATTGTTGTAAGAACGGAATTTAACACCTTGAAGGTCAGCTCCGCTGTTCAGTTCTTTCTTGGCGTAGAAACCACCCGGAGGCCATGGCACAGAGTACAGCAGTACCAAGTTGTGTTTAGCCAGCAGCTTCTCGAAGGTTGGTTTAGCCGCCCGCATCAACTTGTCGCTGTCTTTAAAAGAAGTCGCGAGGAAAGGAACTGAATCGAACGCGAAGACCGCACTTTCATTAGCGTGAGCGGAGAGTATGCGCTCACCAATCTGCGCCTGTCCGGTCTGAACTGCCCGCTTAATTTCGTTGCCTTTATAGAGTGAGCCACCACTGTGAACGTTGATTTCCAACTCACCACCGGTCGCCACTTTCACGGCTTCAGCAAAAGCTTTAGCGTTCTGCGTGTGGAAGTTGCCGTCATTGTATGCCATCGGCATATCCCATTTTTCACCGGCCATTGCCATAGAGCCAGCTGCTGCCAGTGTTACAGCCGCAACTGCTTTTGCCAGTGAACGCAATGATTTGGACATAGTGCTTTCCTCGAATTGTTTTTATTGGAGTGCGGATGTAGATCCGCAGATACCCTGCCGGGGTTAAATTGCAGCGATGACAGAGAGTTCGATCAGTAATCCAGGACGCGCCATTCGCGCTTCCACACAAGCCCGGGCCGGTGCATATCCCTCTTCAGTCCATGCATCCCAGACTTCATTCATCGCAGCAAAATCTTTCATATCCCTGATATACACGGTCACAGTCAGCAGCTTCTGTTTGTCACTACCCACTTCTGCCAGTAATCCCTCGACCCTTTCCAGCACAGAGCGGGTCTGCTCCCTGATATCCTGAGTTTCATCAGCTGGTACCTGACCACAAAGGTAGGCTGTGCCATTGTGAATAACAGCGCGGCTCATACGTGTGCCGCTATCCAGACGCTCAATCGCCATCGATGATCTCCTCTACTTAGTGTCAGGGAACTGGTGACCATTATTGGAGGAAGAAACACATAAGTTCCAATACAATCTAATTAACGATTCATACATAAATGTTATGTCTTTATAAAACCCTTTATAACCAACGCTCTAATCGCGAATTGGGGCGGATTAGCTATAAGTTTTCTTTGATTTATGTACGATAGAGATACTGAATACTTATCTCATTGGGAGCATTGATGAACGCAAGACAGCTATCAGCGTTTCGGGCCGTGATGTTAACGGGCTCTATCAGTGAGGCCTCGCAGATGCTCTATGTCTCCCAACCAGCTGTGAGCCGACTGATTAAAGATCTGGAACAATCACTGGGGTTCACACTCTTTGATCGCCGCAATAGCCGAGTATTTCCGACATCACAGGCGCACTCTTTTTTTCGAGAAGTAGAACGTCACTTTATCGGTATGGACTCACTGGGCCAGTCGGCCGATAAGATCAGAATGATGAAGAGCGGTCGGTTGCGAATTGCCTCAGCCCCGGTGATGGCGTTCAGTGAGATGCCTACTATTGTGGGTCGTTTTCTACAACAACGGGAAGATGTCACCGCCTCCTTTGTGACCTACACCTCTGTCGAGGTAGCCAATATGGTTGGGGCACAACAGTTCGATCTGGGCATAGTGATGTTACCGGTCGACAGCAGTGAAATAACCCTGGGTAGCTGCTTCCAGGCGGACTGTATGTGTATCGCCTGGCCCGGACACCGTTTTGAACAGCAGGAAGTAGTGCAGGCAGAGGACTTAGATGGCGAACCCTTTATCGCCATCGGTGAACAAAACACAGTGACCCGCTTCCGTATTGATATGGCGCTTCGTAACTGCGGAGCCAAGCCCTCCTCACGGCTTGAAACCCCGCTGTTTATCTCCGCACAAGCATTTGTCCAGGAGCAACTTGGGGTATCGATAGTAGATCCCTTCACTGCCGCCCGCTTTGTTCAGCAAGGCGGTATCGCCCGCCCATTCAGGCCTTCAGTCCCTCTGTACTTTGGCTTTATCACACCGCTCAACCATCCACCGGCGGGGCTGGTACAGGAGTTTATCGACGCTTGTGTTAAGCACCTGTCTGAATTGATGCCGTTGAAGCCGGTTGATCCTGCTCAGGTCGGAGTTTCGATTCAGTAATCGTATCTTCTATCAGATACACCAAGTCCCAAGAAGCAGCCCCAAACAATGCCGCGAACGACCACATCGAAGTACCACCATGCCTGATCGGTATGTTATCCTTCGCTGACGCCGTATGCTTCTTAAAGGATTCTTCGTAGTTAAATTTGAATCTGAAACTGCGTCATACCGAGGCCCTTATACGTTTTCTATCCAACGTACATTGACTCTCATTAAGAACTAGCTGTATCGCTTAACTGAGCTTTGTACCGGTATATTTTTTGAGTTCTTAACATCATGAATGCACCTTCAAACTTAACCACAGCACAAAGATTCGATGACGAAATCGATTTGCGAGAATTGATCGTATCAATCTGGAAGGGCAAGTGGTTTATAGCCTCATTCGTAGTCACAGCACTACTATTTGCTGCCACTTATATTAGTTTTTTTCCAAGCAAAGTCACCACAATCCTTGAACTAAAACCAATCAGCAGCTTTGATATTGAAGAATACTCAAGGCTCAACTCAAGAAATTTTCACAATATATCGCCTGAACTTTTACTAAAACTCCTATATGAGAGATTAGATAAAAGAGATGATTTAGTCGATAGCATAAAGAATTTTGGTCTTATTGATCGCAAAAAATTTGCTAATGACTCGGATTACCATGAGGCCGTTTTAAAAATGGCTTACAACTTCAGAATTTCGCCGATAGCACAGCAGAAACAAGTCAATAGAGATATCGTAATAGATGAAACCATTGGTTTGAAAATAACTTTCACTGGATATAGAGAGGAGAAGATCCTTTCGGTTTATGATGAAATTTTAAGAAACTCTACCGATTATGTAAGAGTTTCACTTGAAAAGCGTTTCAACAATAAGGTTGCTCTTTTTGAGAAGGATACCCAATACAAAATTGAAGATATTGAACGAAAAATCAAGAACTTGGTGAACGAAAATAAGATCAAGACCGATAATCGTTTACTTGTTCTAAAAGAAAAGAGACAACTAGCAATAGCTGGAAACGTTAAAAATAACTCTGCAGATGCTAGACCGAGTCATCCTGTTAATTCCGAAATACCGAATTCGAATACAGAATACCCTAGTGAATACGAAGCAATAGAAAAAGAGATATCTCTTTTAGAGAAAAGGCAAAGCTTAGCTGCTTATATTCCTGAAGTTTTTGAATTAGAAAGCCAAAAGATGAGCCTTATTGAAAATCCAAACATTGAAAGAACACGTAAGGCATTTAACAGCTCACCAATAGCAAACAAAGACCTTTTCAAGGCTGCAAATTTCAGCTTAGCTTCAATAGACATTCACTATGCAGCCAAGCCTGTACTGGTACTTGCACTTGCAACCATACTAGGTCTGATCCTAGGCACTTTCAGCTTGTTGGTCAGAAACGCCATTCGAACGCATCTAGATACCAAATCATAAGCAATACCGTTCACGTAGGCTGTCTTCATTTACTCAGACAGCCTACGTGGAGCTTTCCTTCCCACACGCCCGACCATTTCGACCAAAGCACTCGTTCCCCCCCCCTTATGAAAAGGCGTTTTCCAACCAAACAGAGCAAGCTCCTACCCAGCAGTTCCTGCCAAATGGTAAAAAAAGTGTAAAGACTGTAAAAACCCCACCTTTTACTAGATGATTTTGATAATGATTATCATATATATTCTCGCCATCATTAATTTAGCGCGGGAATGGAGATGTTTCGTCGTTCTTATCTGGCAGTATGTGTTGCTGCAGCAGTGGGTATACACCCGGCAATCGCCGACACTGATAATGAAAACAATACAGAGACCCTGACGGTCGTCGGTTCAGCATCTGATGCTAAACCATTACCGCTGGAGATTCCGGCACAGGCGAGCAAGCTAGGGGTCGCAGTTGAAGAGCTGCCGTACTCAGTTTCTATTATCGATCAGGATTTTATTTCTGAGACTGGCGCTAAGAATATTCAGGACGCCCTGCTCTATACGTCTGGCGTCTACGCTGGTGCATTTGGTGCTGATACCCGTGGTGACTTCTCGAAAATTCGCGGTGTTGATCCGATCAACTATGTAGATGGCCTGCGTTACAACTACCAAAGCTACAACAATGTGCGCCCGAATACTTATGCGCTAGAGCAGATCGAAGTTCTTAAGGGGCCTTCTTCAGTACTCTTTGGGCAAGGATCTGTCGGCGGCATTGTGAACGCTGTAACGAAACGTCCAAAAGCTGAGCAGGAAGGCGAAATCTGGGCTCAGGTCGGTTCATTCGACCGTAAACAGCTCTCCGGTGACTGGACGGGTGCCATCAACGAAGATGAAACCCTACTGTTCCGTATCGTTGGCCAGGTTCGTGACAGCGGTACTCAGGTCGACCACGTCGACGATGATGAACTTCTGATCAATCCATCCCTGACCTGGCAGCCTAGCGAAGATACGCGTCTGACGGTAATGGCTAATTATCAAAAACGCGAAGGCGGCATCACCGCGCAGTTCCTGCCAACTGAAGGCACACTGGTTTCCCACGCTCTAGGGTTTGTTGACCCATCTACCTTTGTTGGTGAACCGGGCTGGGATCGCTACGACCGCGAACAGGCATCGCTAACTGTCGAGTTCGAACAGCAGCTCACTGATGACTGGCGTTTTAAAGCAGTATCCCGCTATCTGGATGCAGAAACCAGCACTCGGGAACATTATGCGCGCATAGGATTTAACCCGGATGCGAGCGGTAATGTCACTCGAGTAGTAACAACGTCCGATCGAAGCACCAGCGGTCTGAATTTTGATCTTCGATTAAACGGTGAGTTCGACCTGGCCAATACCGAACACAAGGTCTTAATCGGTCTTGATCGCCAGAACATCACTACAGATGAGTGGAATAAATCCACCGGCTTTAACGGAACAATCAACTTATTCAATCCGGTCTATGGCAATTTACCAACCATAGGTGCAACGACTGACCCTGACGCTATCGATACAGAGCAAACTGGACTATACATCGCGGACCATATCTCCATTGGCAACGTAATCGTTTCTGCCGCACTGCGTAAAGATTTCCTGGAAATCAATCAGGGCTCAACCAATGTGGATAAAAGCGCAACTACAGGACATATCGGTTTGATGTACCAGTTCGCGTCTGGCTTATCTCCTTATGTTAGCTATTCCGAATCTTTTGAACCAAACACCGGCGATGACGGTAACGGCGGCATCCTTGATCCGACGGAAGGCGTACAGATGGAATACGGTATCAAGTACGTTTCTGAAGACGGTGACACGGCAGCTACCCTGGCCTACTTCGATATCGAACAGCTGAACCGTGTCGTTGCGGGCAGCACTCCAGGGGGGCTGGAGCAGGTAGGCGCACTTATCGACGGCTGGGAGTTCACCCTTAATCAGCGCTGGAACCGCTTTAACCTGCTGTTCAATTACTCCGATATCAACGCAACCAACGGCCAGAGCGTCCGCCTGCCATATGTGGCTGAGCAGCAGGCATCCCTGTGGGGCAATTATAAGTTCGATAGCAACTGGCGAGTTGGCTTAGGCGCGCGTTACACCGGCACCAACGTTGGCTGGGGCGGAGCCCCGGAAGTGGATAGCGTCACCCTCTACGATGCGATGATCGGTTATGAAATGGGCGACTGGGACTTCTCCGCTGATATCAAAAACCTAACTAATGAAACTTATATCGCCTGGTGCCGCTCCTCTGGCACAGACTGTGGTTTCGGCGAAAAACTCAACGCCACGCTAAACGCTCGCTATAAATTCTGATCGAGTGAAACCCTATAAAACCCTGCCCTCCCCTTCGGCAGGGTTTTTCTCGTTTATAAACCGGGGAATATAATGACAACGATAACCGCACAAGAGTCTGCCCGGCAGTCTGTCGCCCGCAAGCGGAAACGACTGTCGAAGCAATATATCGCCTATCTGGTTCATAGCTTTGTTGGCCTGAAGCTTTCGCTACTACTAACAGTGGTACTCTTCACAGGCACCCTGGCGGTATTCCAGCAGGAACTGGACTGGCTGATCTACCCTGAAATGCGTGCAGAGCAACAGGGCGAGCGACAGGACCCAGGCGTACTGCTCGACAAACTTCAGGCCGCATATCCCGAGAACGGACTGTTCTTTTTCCGCAGTAGCGAGCTCTATCCGCATATGAACGCCTACGCCCGTTTTCTTGATGAAAACGGAGGCTACAGGCATGCCTGGATAGATCCCTATACCGCCGAAGTCAAAGACGATACCGTCCTGCTGTCGATCGGACAGTTTATCGGCTTTATGCATGCCACTCTGTTCCTGCCCGCTATAGGAAACAGCCTGGTCAACGCATTGGGCCTGATGGTACTACTGTCACTGATCACCGGATTACTGGCCGTACCGAAATTCTGGCGCTACTTCCTGCAGCGGCCACGCACCGGTAACACTCGTGTTTTCCTTGCCGACCTTCACCGACTGGTCGGACTATGGAGTCTATGGATTGTATTGGTGATAGGCGTCACCGGCAGTTGGTGGTTCTATGAGGACCCATTTGTGAAATTTGCCGGGGCCCCTGAGATCGTTGAGCCGTACCCACGTAAACCGCTGCTCTCCTATGAGGACATCAATAAAGTCGCTGCACTGGGTGTGCCTGATATGCTCTCAGCAGCGGAGATCACCGCACAGGTGCGCAAGACCTTCCCGGATATGCAGATCAACATCATCAACCCACCAGAACATAACTCAGACCCCTACGAAGTGGTCGGCAGCGAGCAGGAGTGGTTGATTCCTGAATGGCGTGGTACCCGAGTGATGGTGCATCCGTTTACCGGGGAGATTATTGAAACCTTCCCAGCCACAGAACTAACGCCGATGCAGCGTACAGATCTGGCAATGACCCCAATCCATTATGGTACCTGGGCGGCTGGCAGCAATGGCCCGGATCTGATCGTGAAGACCTTCTATTTTATTGGCGGTCTGGCGATGACATTTCTCTCGGTCAGCGGATTGTTAATCAGTTACAAGCGAGCCAACCGGGCATCCCGCAAACTGGTAGGACTATCGGTAACCATGAAACGCCTGAAACGAGGTTGGCTGGTTATTCGCCCATGGGGCGGCCCGATGGGCGTGTTTAAGTACCTGAACATCCTGCTACTGGCAGGCATCTGCGTAGGAATCACCATAGCCCTGACACTTAGTAGTCAGGGCACCAAAGGCAGCGGATTCCTTTATCAACAGCAAGCACTGGGCCCGTGGAACATCTCAATGAATGCAGTGGCCGGATTGCTCGAAAAGGACCTGCCACCAATCAGACCGGGCGCTAAAACTAATCTCAATGTCGAGATCGACACCCTGGCACTGAAGGAAATTAAGTTCCTCTATGTGAAGGTAGGCAAGCCTCGAACAAAACGTGCTCCAGGCACCCTGATCCACGGTCCTGTTGGTGCTAAACATGTTCACTTGCAACTGCCAAAAAAGATCCGTGATAACAGCGAACTCTGGGTGACAGCCGTGACCTGGAACGGAGACTATCACCAGGCCCGCTGGAGCCTGATGCCAAATGGTAAGGAGACTATCGATGCGCGCTAACCACCTGCTATTTCTGCTAGTGTTTTTGTCCACCCCGGGCATGGCACACAGCATTTATATGGAGTGCTCCGAAACGAGCAGCAATATCGAGTGTCAGGCAGGATTCTCTGACGGCAGCAGCGCTGAGCATCTGCCTTTCGAAGTTATCTCCTATGACGACGAAGCACTGGTCGATGGCGAAACCAATGCAGATTCTCGTTTTAGCTTCCAGCGTCCAACCACAGACTTTTTCATCCTGTTGGATGCAGGCCCCGGTCATGTAGTTGAAGTCGATATGGAAGAGATTGCTGCCAATTAAGTAACCCTAACCGCTAAAGTGCCCCCGGCGGTATGATTCCACCGGGGCCTGAGCAATATTCATAGCAGTCCTGTCACAGATGCGTTAAGCTTGCCGCCCTTCTGACAGCCTTCTGGCTGCATTCCTGCCGATTAAGAGAAATTTCCTTTATGAGCTTTGCTGAGCTGGGCCTATCCAAGCCAATTGTTGATGCCGTTACCGAACAGGGATACGACACACCGTCACCTATTCAGTTACAGGCAATCCCGGCAGTTATCGAAGGCAAGGACGTCATGGCTGCTGCCCAGACCGGCACCGGCAAAACAGCAGGCTTTACACTACCAATTCTGCAACGCCTCAGTAGCGGCCCGAAGGTTCGCGCCAATCAGGTACGCGCACTGGTACTGACACCTACACGTGAACTGGCTGCTCAGGTTGCGGACAACGTCAGTAGCTACAGCAAGCATCTGCCGCTGAGTTCCGCAGTGGTGTTTGGCGGCGTCAAAATCAATCCACAGATGATGCGCCTGCGTCGCGGTGCCGATGTACTGGTTGCCACCCCCGGCCGCCTACTGGATCTCTACAACCAAAATGCCGTGAAGTTTCAGCAATTGGAAGTTCTGGTACTGGATGAAGCCGACCGAATGCTGGATATGGGATTCATCCACGATATCCGCAAGATACTGAAACTACTGCCGGCTAAACGCCAGAACCTGCTGTTCTCTGCCACATTCTCTGCCCCAATTCGCGAGCTGGCCCGAGGTTTGGTGGACGACCCTATCGAGGTATCAGTCGCCCCTCGCAACTCAACAGCAGAGACCGTTGATCAGTCTATCTATCCGGTCGACAAAAAACAGAAGCCGAAGCTACTGACCAAGTTGATCAAAGATAACGATTGGCAGCAGGCACTGGTCTTCACCCGTACCAAGCATGGTGCGAACCGGCTGGCACGCCACCTCGAGTCTGAAGGTATTGGTGCAGCAGCTATTCATGGCAATAAAAGCCAGGGGGCTCGTACACGCGCTCTCGCCGAATTCAAGAGTGGTGAAATTCGCATTCTGGTTGCCACCGATATCGCCGCCCGAGGCATAGATATCGATCAGCTACCACAGGTGGTGAACTATGACCTGCCAAATGTCGCTGAGGATTATGTCCACCGTATCGGTAGGACAGGTCGTGCTGGCGCAACGGGCGAGGCTATTTCACTGGTGACAGCGGAAGAGTTCAAGCAACTCTCTGATATCGAAAACCTGATCAATAAGATCCTCGAACGTCGCGAAGCTGAAGGCTTTAAACCGGTTCATGATCTGCCTGAATCTCGTATCGGCCGTAAACCTAAACGCCCGAAAAAGCCGAAAAAACCTAAGGCCGAACATCATGACGGCCAACGCTCTGGCGAAAACTCCAGAGGCCACAAGCCGTCGGGAAATAGCAATAAGAGCGGCCGCAAGCCTTCGAGTGAACAGGCCAGCCCGGGTGAAAAACGCCGTCCGCCAAGACGTCGCCGCAGAAAGCCAGCGGCGAAAACCGGCAACAGTGCAGCCGCAAGCTGATCCCCGGATTACAGAGGGGGCTCCCCCTCTGTATCTGACTACAGCAACGGATTTTCAGACAACACGACCCAGCCCGACACTCCCAGGAGTGCAACAGCAAATAGCTGATTCTGCCGCGCAACCGTTAGCCAGCGCCCGGTATTTGCCAACAACACTCGCCCCAGTAGCAACCACAACAGATGCACACTGACATTCAGTAGCATCAGCCAGAAGCAGAGCCAGAGAATACGACTACTATCTGCCTCAGCACCGACAAATAATGAAAACATCAACAGCAGCATAATCCAGCCTTTCGGATTCAATGCCTGAATCAAAACGCCATCTTTAAAACCCAAAGTCCGTTGATCATCTGCTCCGTCATCCGTCTTTCGAGCAGTCAGAATAGACCATGCCAGCCAAGCCAGATAAGCAGCTCCGGCATACTGTGCTATCGCATAAATCTGCGGATATTGCCGAATTAAGGCGCCTAATCCGAACCCGATCAACAGAGAGTAACCAACAAAAACCAGATCGATACCCGCCACCAGCGGTAGCGAGCGACGAAAACCACTATTTGCACCAGCAATTGCCAGCACAATATTGGCCGGGCCAGGACTGAACACTAGTGGAAACATGACCGTTAGCCAGGCAAAGAAAAGTTCGAGGGACATCTGAATACCTCCAGCATCAATAGAATTTGATGCAAGGGTATGGAAACTAGCGAGGGTGGGATTGAATAAAATTGCAGTAACAGCCGGATTCCAACCGACTTAACAGCATGCACCCGGTGTCACGCCAAACGCCTTTTTAAAGTTACGGTGCAAGTGACTTTGATCACTAAACCCACAATCAGCTGCAGCCTCCGCAGGTCTTAGACCAGCCAGCAACAACCGTCTGGCATGGTTCAGTTTTAACATGATCAGATATTGATGGGGTGTCGCTCCAAAGCGGGCACGAAAATAACGTATCACCTGATAGTCAGATAACCCGGTCAGGACTGATAGAGTTTCCAGACGAATATTGGTCTGCCAGTGCTGATGAAAGTAATCTCGGACCAACTCAGCCTTTTTACTATCTTTATGAACCCAGGTTTCATCGAGCGGGCTATCACTGTGTCGATCCATCAACATCCTGAGTGCCTGATTTAGCATCACATCTTTGCTCAGATCCAGTCCGCTCTCCATCGCCTGATGCAATTGCAGTAGCTGTTGATAAAGTTCAGGATCATCTAACACCAGCTCAGCGGATACAGAAGGTTCACTGCCAAGTCCATTTCTAACGCCGGTCACTTGCTTCAGTAACTCAATCGGGAAATAAAACATTCGATAACGCCAGCCAGTAGCGCCACCCGCGTAACCGGTATGCATCTCTCCGGGGTTGATCGCAACAATCTGCTTTTCTGGCACTATGGTTCGACTCCCCCGATAGTCCACACCCTCAGCGCCCTGCTCTATAACGCCAATCGCCAGTTCATCATGCCAATGCCGGGAAAAGCTAAAGGAACTGAACTGTGCTTTCAGCAAGCTAAGTCCGTCGTAGCTATCAGCTTGCCAATGCTCCGCATACTCAGCCATCGATCTTGCCCCTCTAGAACATTAACAACAGCAATTAGCCTAAAGGGTTCATCTAGTTAGTTTTAGATACAGATCAGATTCAACAGAGCATGACAGTAGTAACACGAAAAAGGGGGATCATATTGATCCCCCTCGGTTTAACTGTGCAATCCGTTATGAGCGTTTCATTTCGCTATTAAACTGGAACTTGCGGGAAGTGACATAGCCTTCCATCTTTTTTAGCTGCTCGTCTACCCGACGCATACGCTCTGCAATATCGCTTACCCGGCCCGATGAAGATGGACCATAGTTGAACACTTTATCCTTCAGGCCATGACCAGCGCTTTCATAGCGCTCCTGATCACGTTCGAAACGGCTTCCCGGATTCTGATCCACCTTGTCTGCCCGTGCGATCAGGAAGATACCGGCAATATACAACATCACAAATAGCTGCCCGGTCACCATCAGGGCGCAGACTGCGATCAACCTTACCAGCCAGACCGGTGCATTAAAGTTATCCGCCAGGCCGGCACAGATACCTGCTAACCAACCCTCTTTCTTGTTTCGGTACAGGCCTACACCCCAACCCGTTCGTTTCTGTTCCTTAATGTTCTTACACGCTGCCATAGTGGCACCTCCAGTAAGTTAGCCCCCGTTTGATACCGAATGGCGACCGGGCAAGCTGTTCGTCCGGCGCCACGGGGGCGTTTATTTAATGGCGCGGCTGATGCCGGCTATCCGCAGTGTCATGGCGTCGCCACTCCGGATGCTCTGCATCCAGGATGGTTTCGAGGGTACGGATCCGCTGTTCAAGCCGCTCGGCATGCTCCATCGCCTGATCCAGTGTCTCTCTTTCCTGTTCCGACAACCCTTTAGACATACGTGACTTACTCCAGTAGTGAAGTACCAGCCACAGCGGCAGCACCAGGCTGACAAACACCACTGTCGGTACAAAGAAAAACCAGATGCTTCCCATATCGAAGTTATCCCTTAACAGTCTTATTCAGACTTCTGTTTCATCTCAGCCTTGAGCTTCTCCAGCGCTTCGTCCACGGAGGCATCGCGCTCAAGGTCGGCAATCTCATCTGCCAGCGTTTTATTGCCCAGGTCATGGCTTTCAACCTCAGCTTCAAGGTCATCCATTTTGCGCTCGTACTGTTCAAACTTGTTGAACGCCTGATCCAGCTTATCACGACTGAAGCGACGACGGATTTCCAGGCGAGATCGAGCACTCTGTTCACGCACTACCAGTGACTTCTGCTTCGCTTTGGCATCATCCAATTTGCGCTGCAGTTGAGAGACCTCATCGTTCAGCTCAGCCAGATGGTTGTCGATGTGCTCTATCTCGTTTTCTGCAATTTCAAGTGTTTCAGTGATCGCACTCTGCTCAGCCAGAGCAGCCCGCGCCAGGTCTTCCCGTCCCTTAGTCAGTGCCAGGCGTGCTTTATCACCCCAGTCCTGCGCATCCTGCTGCAGGTTTTCGATACGCCGTAGCAGAGTCTTTTTATCGGCGATCACTTTGGCAGAAGTCGTCCGTACCTCTACAAGTGTTTCTTCCATCTCCTGGATCATCATCCGGATCATTTTCTGTGGATCTTCAGCACGATCCAGCAGCGAGTTGATGTTTGCATTAACGATGTCCTGAAAGCGTGAAAAAATACCCATTTACTATCTCCTTTTCGGTTGTTGGGCCGGTCTGTAGTTACCAAGTGAGTTAACCGGCGATCTACTTAGTAGATAGCGAATAGCGTGCCAAAAACGCGAAAACAACAATTACCCTTTATTTTTCAATACGTTAAATGAAAACATCATATAACAGCACGAAATCTTCACACGGCCAAATTGACCAATCATTGGCTTAACATGCTAACATTTAGCATATGCAACCAACATCCACCATGATCGGCCAATCATCCCTGCTTCTGTCCCTTCAGGAGCAACTCTCAAGCCTTGCCAACCTGAACAAACCGGCACTCATTCTTGGTGAACGCGGGACAGGTAAGGAACTCGTCGCTGAGCGTGTCCACTTTCTCTCCCCCCGCTGGGATCAGCCCTTTATCAAACTCAACTGTGCCGCTATGAGTGAGTCACTGCTTGAGTCAGAGCTATTTGGCCACGAAGCAGGCGCATTTACCGGTGCATCCAAAAGCCATATGGGGCGCTTTGAACGGGCAGATAGCGGCACCTTATTTCTAGATGAGCTGGCGACCTGCTCAATGCGAGTGCAGGAAAAGTTGCTCAGAGTTATTGAGTATGGGGAGTTTGAACGTCTGGGTGGGAGTAAAACACTACAGGTGGATGTACGACTAGTTGCGGCAACCAATGAAGATGTCAGCAAGCTCGCAGAACAAGGTAAGTTTCGCGCCGACCTGCTGGATCGTTTGGCATTTGATGTCCTGCACGTACCGCCACTAAGGTTAAGACCCGATGATATCCCACTGCTGGCAGAGCACTTTGCCCTGGCGATGTGCCGGGAGCTGGACTACCCGTTCTTTGCGGGTTTCAGCGAGCAAGCGTTAAACCAACTTAGCACTCATCACTGGCCCGGCAACGTCAGGGAACTTAAAAATGTGGTTGAGCGCAGTATCTACCGTAGCGATGATAGCACTGAACCTGTCCGGGAGATTGTAGTAGACCCCTTCCAGCCACCGTGGCAAGTTGAACAATCCTTAGCAGCCACCACTGAGAAGACGCTATCTGACGCCACTTCAGAGCCGGTGCAGGCGCAAACACTGCAACAGCAACTTAGTCATCAGGAGCAGCAGTTGATCCTCGCTGCACTAAAACGCTGCCACTTTAATCAGCGGCAGACAGCTAAGGAATTAGGCCTGAGTTACGACCAGTTGCGTGGCGCATTGAAACGCTACGATATGTTACCGCTAAAGGATTTCCTGCAACGTCACCAGCCGATTAACGACTGACCAGCTCACTTTCCTTGCGCCGTTCAGCTCGACGAACCGATTTGGTATCAACCCATACCAAAAGATCCTGCCACATTGCATTGATTTCAGATTTGGCGGGCATCCGGCCAGCAGAGCTCAGCTCAATGGTCATCACCGGGATATTACGGATAAACCAGGAGTAGTTACCAAGCGAGCCCGGATAGGTACCAAGTCGACGCAGCTCCAGAGATCCCAGGCGATTCGGCGGAGTATCACCATCGAAATCCAGGATCCCGTGCGGAGCATGAACCGAGACGATCGCATGCGGCTTAAACTCATCTATTAGTTGATGAATCATCCGACTTTCCGGCTCACTCAGTGGCGCATGACCAGGATAATACCGCAGTCGCTTTGCCTTGCGCTGTTTCCAGTACTCAAGCGGCGTGATGGCAGCGCCATCTGGCGTAAAATTGCGGTTCAGGTCAACTTTATTAGCGTTGACCCGAGTAGACCTTCGCTGCAACAAACCATCGGGATTGGCCAGCGGGACAAACCACCACTCACTCCTGCCATCGTGCTGTCGGGCCAGTTTGTTTAACCACTTAAAGGAGACGCTAACGCTTGAATATTCATCGCCGTGAATACCGCCGATAAAGAGTATCCGGGTTGGATCAACCGCCTCTAGTGCTGCTGGAAAGTGCTTCTCCAGCAGAGGCTTCCCCGCTACTGAATAGAAACGTGGTGCCGCGAAATTCAAATCACTGCACTCCGCAACAGACACACTGGATAACTTGCGACCAATTTTTCCGCAAAGCTCAGAAACACCCATTTGCCCTGACTGGGCGGAGACGTGCGGGGATAACAGGGTAATAACTAAAGCGGTAGATACAGCAGACCACAATGAACTCAACGGAAACCTCTTTAACTGGCATTCAAATACAATTCAGGGGCGCTATTGTACCGCCCCCGAACAAATGATCAAAATTTAACCAGTTAAATTTTTTTGTTAACCCTAAACAGGATCTCCGCGATTCAGCATTGCCATCAGTTGATCAGCCTTTCCAGCCGCCAAAAGCTGCTCGACACTGGCAGCTGACATCGGCATTACGCTGACCAGAGCATCTGGAGGGATCACACTGCCAACCGTTGAGTGCAGCAACTGATCAGAGAATAAGACAAAAGGAAGAGATTGCCCGGCGACCGTCGTCACATTGACCTGCTGATGATTCTCCGCCTGCAACAGTACGGTATGCTGATTGTGGAGGGTGGCACGGAGCGAATGGGGGCCTGCTGCCATCCAGGGCTCAAGCGCTGTCACAATCATCACATGCTGCATCTACTTCCCTCCGAATACTTCGCCAATAGCTGCCTAACCTGCAGCTCCCTCAAAACCTAGTTTACGCCAAGCTTCGTACACCACTATGGCGCAGGCATTTGAAAGATTCAGGCTACGGCTATCGGCGACCATTGGCAACCTCAGCAGGGTTTCAGCAGGCAGACTTTCGCGTACATCCTGAGGCAGGCCACGTGTTTCAGGACCAAACAACAGTACATCTCCAGCCTCAAAGGGTGCTTCGCTGTAACAAGCCTTACCTTTGGTCGTCAGCGCCCAGACATTTTTCGGCTTAATCTCAGCCAACGCCTGATCAAGATTCGGATGTACCTTTACCGCGGCAAACTCATGATAATCCAGGCCTGCACGGCGAACTTTCTTCTCATCCATATCGAAACCAAGTGGCTCAACAAGATGGAGCTGAAAACCGGTATTCGCACACAGACGAATGATATTACCGGTATTAGGTGGTATTTCTGGCTCGAATAAAACAACGTGTAACATCGGGACTCCCCGCGAGAATTATCAGGCGATTATAGAGTCCCGTGCAGCTGCCGCCAAATCAGTAAAGATCAGGCGGCATGATCATCATCGTTGCCGTGGTCATCCATTCCCAACTCTTTAATCTTCCGAGTCAGGGTATTACGCCCCCAACCCAGCAAAAGAGAAGCATCCCGCCGACGGCCAGCAGTATGGCGCAGGGCCGTCTCGATCATGATTTTTTCAAACTCAGGCACCGCCTCATCAAGGATGGCCTTCTTGCCCATCCTGAGCTGCTGATCAGCCCAGTTACAGAGCGCCTGCTGCCAGTTGGCCGTCGCCACAGATTCCGCTTCCGGTTGTTCAAGCAGTTCCGGCGGCAAATCCTGAATCATCACCTCCCGTCCGGACGCCATAACGGTCAACCAGCGACAAGTGTTTTCAAGCTGGCGTACATTACCAGGCCATGGCAACTGACACATGTACTCCTCTGTCTCCGGCTTCAGCAACTTAGCTTCGACATTCAACTCTTCCGCTGACAAACCCAGGAAGTGACGTGCCAGACGCGGTATATCTTCTTGCCGCTCAGCCAGCTTAGGCAGGTGCACACGAATTACATTGAGTCGATGGAAGAGGTCTTCCCTAAAACGACCATCTGCCACCAACTTCTCCAGATTCTGATGGGTCGCCGCGATAATTCGCACATCAACTTTCACCGGCGTATGCCCACCAACCCGATAGAATTCACCATCTGCCAGTACACGTAACAAGCGGGTTTGAGTATCAGCTGGCATATCGCCGATCTCATCCAGAAACAGCGTGCCGCCATCTGCCTGCTCAAAGCGACCATGACGCGCAGCCGCTGCACCTGTAAATGATCCTTTTTCGTGGCCAAACAGCTCTGATTCGATCAGGTCTTTTGGAATCGCAGCCATATTCAAAGGGATGAAGGCTTTTTCACGACGCGGGCTATGGGTGTGTAAAGCATGAGCCACCAGCTCTTTACCGGTACCTGACTCACCATTGATCAGCACTGTGATATTGGACTGAGAAAGCCGCCCGATCGCCCGAAAGACCTCCTGCATCGCAGGCGCCTCACCGATGATTTCAGTATCATCCTCTTCCGGCTGCTCTGCCGCCTGCTCCTTTTGCTCCTGCGCGTGCAGCACAGCACGCTGGACCAACGCCACGGCTTCATCAACATCGAACGGTTTTGGCAGGTATTCGAATGCCCCACCCTGATAAGAAGCCACCGCACTGTCGAGGTCAGAGTGCGCAGTCATAATGATGATTGGCATCTCTCCATGATGTTCGCGGATATGCTCCAGCAGTTGAAGACCGTCTGTTCCCGGCATTCTGATATCACTGATCATCGCATCCGGTTGACTGGTTTGCAGACGTTTCAGTACCTCATCGGCAGAGTCAAATACCTCAGTTGCAATACCGGTATTCGCCATCGCCTTTTCAAGCACCCAGCGGATTGAGCGATCATCGTCGACAATCCATACCACACCTGTGTTTGTCATTTGCGCGACTCCAGTGGAATGAATAGTTGGAAATTGGTGTTTCCGGGTTCAGTGGTACATTCGATCAGCCCATGATGCTGATTAAGAATAGACTGAGCCAATGACAGACCGAGTCCGGTGCCATCTGCACGACCTGTCACCATTGGATAGAAAATATTGTGCAGAATATCTTCCGAAATACCTGGACCGTTATCGATGATCTCGACACAGGCCACCAAACGGTGCCGCTCTGTACCTAATGTAATCTGGCGTCTCGAGCGGGTTCGCAGCAGCAGTTTCGGTTTTTCAATTTCTGCCTGCTGCATCGCCTGCATGCCATTACGCATAATATTCAGCACAGCCTGGATCAGTTGCTCAGCATCGCCCTGAAATTCTGGCAAACTCGGATCGTAGTCCCTCACTATCTCAATGCTAAAACCCGTTTCCGCATTGATTAGGCTACAAACGCGCTCCAGAATCGCATGAATATTCACCGGCTCAAGCTTAGGTATGGTGCGAGGCCCGAGCAGCCGATCAACCAGATTCCGCAGCCGATCAGCTTCTTCAATGATGACGGTTGTAAACTCATGCAGGGATTCATCGTCCAGCTCCCGCTCAAGTAATTGGGCTGCCCCACGAATACCTCCAAGCGGATTTTTGATCTCGTGCGCCAACCCCCGGATCAACTTTCGAGCACTGGCATGCCGTGTCAGCAACTCCTCTTCGCGTTCGATCCGAATCAGTCGGTCACGTGCTTCGATCTCGATCAACAGCTGTGAATCACCACCACTTAGAGGGATCGGGTTCACACTATAATCAACCGTCAGTTCGCGACCGTCAGGCGTCCGTATTTTGGCCTCACGCTTGGTATATGGATGCCCTGTTGCAAGAGATTCTCGCAACACTTCCACTTCCTCACTGGAAGCAGACAACCAATCCATCACCGACATTTCACGCAATCGGCGATTGCTGACTCCCAGCAACATCTCTGCTGCCGGGTTGATATAACTTATGCTCAGCTCACCATCCAACAACACAACAGCTGTTGTCAGGTTTTCGAGCACCTGTTTATGCAGCACCTGCTCTACCATCACTTTGATTTACCTCTGTCCCTGACATAAGGCAATGCAAAAAAGACGCCAAGCGCCCCCTCCGCTCCTTGGTTAATACTGCAATGCAGCCATAACTCCAAAGATCCCTGCCTTATGCTAGAAACCCCTGCCAATACACGCCAAAAGCAGACAAACGACAAAGCTAAAAACAAACACGTACAAAGCCTGTAGATACAATGCTTGGCCTCTATAGTTTAGTCGCAAAGACACATGCGCACCATAATGGTGCATCTCTATTTCTACGCACTAATGGAGACCGCCCAACGCCCCGTTTCGATGCACTCTTAACGTATGCACAAGCCGGTATACCACCGACAACTCCGCCCTCCTAAGATAGTGCCATCAAAGGATTTAGAGAGGGAGATAACCATGAGACAGGCTCACAACACATTTAAGGCAGGATTGATCGCACTGGCAGTTTTAATTGCAGCTCCCGTCACTGAACAGCTAACCAATGCAGATCTCGGCAGCAGCGCACATGCAGACTGGGAGTGGGATGATAATGACGAAGCTCGACGAGCAGCGCGCCGAACCGCACGCAGAGTCGCCAACCGACACAGTGACCCGGTAACGGTATTGCCGGCAAATTGCGTGGTACAAATTATCGGTAGCGTGGCATACCAGAACTGCGGCGGCGTACTCTATCAGAGCACGACACAGAACAATCAGGTTGTGTATGTGGTAGCAAACCCTGCACCTCAGCAGATCGCAATAAAGAATCTACCATCAGGCTGTAAAACCAAGATAGTCGGTAACGATACGTTCTTCGAATGCGGTAGCACCGTCTATAAATCCGCCAGCCAGAACGGCGAAATTGTCTATCTCCAGATCAATTAACGCCTGAATTCCGGACACAAAAAAGCCTCCCGAGGGAGGCTTTTCCTTACCGCAGCAGAGACTTATACAGAGTAGTACAGGTCGAATTCTACTGGGTGAGTAGTCATGTTCACCTGAGCAACTTCTTCACGCTTCAGACCGATGAATGCGTCCAGCATGTCATCAGTGAATACGCCGCCCTTAGTCAGGAACTCACGATCGGATTCCAGAGCGTCCAGAGCTTCTTCCAGGGAACCAGCTACTGTTGGGATCTCAGCAGCTTCTTCAGCTGGCAGATCGTACAGATCTTTATCAGCAGCATCGCCAGGGTGGATCTTGTTCTGGATACCGTCCAGACCTGCCATCATCAGCGCCGCGAAGCACAGGTATGGGTTAGCAGATGGATCAGGGAAACGAGTTTCTACACGACGTGCTTTCGGGTTAGTCACGTATGGGATACGGATAGAAGCAGAACGGTTACGTGCAGAGTACGCCAGCATTACTGGAGCTTCAAAACCTGGTACCAGACGCTTGTAAGCGTTAGTAGAAGAGTTAGTCAGCGCGTTCAGTGCCTTAGCGTGCTTGATGATACCACCGATGTAGTACAGAGCAGTTTCAGACATACCCGCGTAAGCATCACCAGAGAACAGGTTCACGCCGTCTTTAGACAGGGACATGTGAACGTGCATACCGGAACCGTTATCGCCTACCAGCGGCTTAGGCATGAAGGTAGCAGTCTTGCCGTATGCGTGAGCAACGTTGTGTACGCAGTACTTCAGAACCTGAACTTCGTCAGCCTTAGCAGTCAGAGTGTTAGGACCTACACCGATCTCACACTGACCAGCAGTCGCCACTTCGTGGTGGTGTACTTCGATAACCAGACCCATAGCTTCCATAGCGTCACACATAGCGCCACGCAGGTCGTGCAGGGAATCGATTGGTGGTACTGGGAAGTAACCGCCTTTTACGCGTGGACGGTGACCAGTGTTACCGCCTTCGATTTTGTGGTTAGAAGCCCAGGAAGCTTCTTCAGAACCGATAGTGTAACCGCAGCCACTGATGTCAGCGTGCCACTGAACTTCGTCAAATACGAAGAACTCTGGTTCTGGACCGAACATCGCAGTGTCAGCGATGCCAGTAGATTTCAGGTACTCTTCCGCACGTTTAGCAACGGAACGTGGATCACGCTCATAGCCCTGACCAGTTGCAGGCTCAACGATGTCACAACGAACGATAATAGTCGCATCTTCAGAGAAAGGATCCAGTACAGATGCGCTGTCGTCTGGCATCAGGATCATGTCGGATTCGTTAATGCCTTTCCAGCCAGCGATAGAAGAACCGTCGAACATTTTGCCTTCTTCGAAGAAGTCATCACCCATGTCAGAAACAGGGATAGTTACGTGCTGTTCTTTACCGTGAGAGTCAGTGAAACGCAGGTCAACCCATTTAGCGCCACTTTCATTGATCAGATTCAGAGTCTTCTCTGACATTTGGCTTTCTCCACTTTATGAATTTGCCAGACTCGCAATGCTATAGAAGCGACAGCGAGATTATCTGCTGCGTCATTCCGCTGCGAACGTGTGTTGCGTTTTAGGAAGGCAAACAGTGTGCCAACCCCCTAAAAATCACGCTCTCCAGCAGAAAATGGCGCTTCTACATCTTTACCTCTGCCCCATTGCGCACCATTGTAGTGCAATAATTTTAGCAGGCGCACCAAATATGAGCATAAAGCTTGTTTTTGGCACCGCCCGAGTGCGCGGGCCATCACATCATACTCCAAGCCGGAAGTTTCTGCCCACTTAGCAGGCACAACTTTTGGGGTAGGTGAAAGCAACGCCGTTACACGAAAATGAGGAGAAATCTAACCTTTTCGTCACAAACATCCACTAAACTGTCTAAATGCTAATCGCCGTTTGCCGACGACTACCGTATAATACGGCGCTTGTTACTTTCCTTATGTGTACTTAAGCATGTACAGATAAGCCACATAACTCTTATGTACACCTAAAAATGTCTAAAGATCTCAATAAGTTACGCAATATCGCCATCATCGCGCACGTTGACCATGGTAAAACAACCCTGGTTGACAAGCTGCTGGCACAATCTGGAACACTCGGTCGTCGTGATGAAGGTACTGAGCGCATCATGGACTCCAATGACCAGGAGAAAGAGCGCGGCATTACCATTCTGGCGAAAAACACCGCTATCGAGTGGAACGATTACCACATCAACATCGTAGATACTCCAGGACACGCCGACTTCGGTGGTGAAGTAGAACGCGTATTGTCGATGGTCGACTGTGTCTGCCTGCTGGTTGATGCTGTTGATGGTCCGATGCCACAGACCCGCTTTGTAACTCAGAAAGCTTTCGATCAGGGCCTGCGTCCGATCGTTGTGGTAAACAAGGTCGACCGTCCGGGCGCGCGTCCAGATTACGTCATCGATCAGGTTTTTGACCTGTTCGACAGCCTTGGCGCATCTGATGAGCAGCTCGACTTCCCAATCGTATACGCTTCCGCCCTGAACGGTATCGCTGGTCTGGAACCTGACGAACTAGCGGACGATATGACTCCACTGTTCGAAGCGATCGTTGAGCATGTAGAACCCCCTCAGGTCGATCTGGAAGGTCCTTTCCAGATGCAGATCTCGGCGCTGGACTACAACAGCTACACCGGCGTTATCGGTGTTGGCCGCGTAACTCGCGGTACGGTCAACCTGAACGAACAGGTTAAGATCATCGACCGTGAAGGCGAAATCCGTAACGGCCGCATCCAACAGATCATGGGTTACCTGGGTCTGGAGCGTGTCAACGTAGAAACTGCTCAGGCTGGCGATATCATCTGTATCACTGGTATTGATGCACTGAACATCTCCGATACAATCTGTCACCCGGATCAGGTTGAAGCTCTGCCTGCACTTTCTGTTGACGAGCCGACTGTATCCATGACCTTCCAGGTAAACGACTCTCCGTTTGCTGGCCAGGATGGCAAATTCGTCACCAGCCGTAACATCTCCGACCGTCTGGAACGTGAACTTATCCACAACGTTGCGCTGCGTGTTGAGCCAGGCGACTCTCCGGACAAATTTATCGTATCCGGTCGTGGTGAACTGCACTTGTCGGTTCTGATCGAAACCATGCGTCGCGAAGGCTTCGAGATGGGTGTATCCCGTCCTGAAGTTATCCAGAAAGAGATCGACGGCAAGCTTCAAGAACCGTTCGAAATGGTGATGATTGACGTAGAAGAAGATCATCAGGGCGCGATCATCGAAGAACTGGGTAAACGTAAAGCTGATATGACCAATATGGAAGTAGATGGCAAAGGACGTGTTCGCCTGTCCTTCGTTGTTCCTTCCCGCGGCCTGATCGGCTTCCGCAGCCAGTTCCTGACCATGACTTCCGGTACCGGTATCATGACCTCTATTTTTGACCACTACGGTGAGATCAAAGAAGGTGAAGTGGTTTACCGTAACAACGGCGTACTGGTTTCCATGGTAACGGGTAAGGTACTGGGTTACTCCCTGTTCTCACTGCAGGAGCGTGGCCGCCTGGCGGTTGAACCAAACATCGACGTATACGAAGGCATGATCCTGGGTATCCACAGCCGTTCTAACGATCTGGCAGTAAACCCAACCAAAGGCAAACAACTGACTAACGTCCGTGCATCCGGTACTGACGAGAACATTCAGCTTACGCCACCGATCAAGTTCACACTGGAACAGGCTCTGGACTTTATCGAAGATGATGAGCTGGTTGAAGTAACACCTAACTTCATCCGCCTGCGTAAGAAGCTATTGACCGAGAACGAACGTAAGCGTGCTTCCCGGAACAAGTAAGCTATAAGATAAAACGGCTGCCAATGGCAGCCGTTTTTTTACCATGCCTGATGCTTCAAAAGATCATCGGCAAAATACTGACCTAACCACTCCTGACTGCCTTTCTCTCTTTTCACATACTGCCCTAACAGTCGCAACTCAAACCACTCTTCCCGCAACTGATCCTGCTGGGCAAACACATCGACCTCTACATGGCTCAGCACGGCATTCGCCAATAGGCTAAAATTATCCGAATCAGTACTCCCCGGCACAGTTTCCGGCGGTAACTCGGCCAACGGTGCCGCTTGTAACATAATTTTTTGCAAGCTCTTCAAAACGGCAATTACTCTCCCTGGTTCCGGCAAAAAGGTGCCATTTTTTTGGTAAAAGAGCACTAAACAGCTCCAAATACCCTGATTACAGCTAAACACTCAATAAACGTGCCAATAACCAGAAGGTAAAATCATTGCATTCACTAACCCTGAAGCAGACTCCAGCGGTATACTTTGGGAGCGGCAGCCTCTGCTGACCGCTACCTGCAGCACAGCAAAGGGCAGTTTTGCCCATCAGACAGGAAGTACGGATGCGCACACTTTATCCAGAGATAAGCCCATATAATGAGCAACTACTGGCCGTAGATAACACCCACACACTCTACGTTGAAGAGAGCGGCAATCCTCAAGGCATCCCAGTACTGTTCGTACATGGAGGCCCGGGTGGAGGAACAAGCCCGGAGCAGCGGCGCTTCTTCGATCCTGAGAAGTATCGCATCGTACTGTTTGATCAGCGCGGCTGCGGTAAATCGACCCCACATGCCTGTTTGACAGACAATACCAGCCAACATCTGGTAGCGGACATGGAACAAATTCGCCAGCATCTCAACATCGATCGATGGATGCTATTTGGCGGTTCCTGGGGAGCAACTCTAAGCTTGTTATACGCCCAGACTCATCCAGAGAGAGTGTCTGGACTGATGCTACGAGGAGTATTCCTTTGCCGACCTCAGGATCTGAACTGGCTGTATCAGGAAGGCGCCAGCCGAATCTATCCGGATCACTGGCAGGATTATCTGGCACCAGTAGCTGAAGCGGATCGAGGCGATATGCTCACTGCTTACTACCGTCTGCTGACCTCCGAAAATGAAATTGCACGACTCAGTGCGGCAAAAGCCTGGTCTATCTGGGAGGGGCGCTGCTCAACACTGGATCCCAAAGCAGATCTGGTTGAACACTACGGCAGTGCACATGTAGCACTGGCAATGGCCCGAATCGAGGCTCACTACTTCATCAACAAAGGCTTTCTCGATACCGACCAGTTACTGCGCGACACAGACAAAATCAGTCATATCAAAACCACCATCGTACATGGCCGCTACGACATGGTATGTCCGCTTGATCAAGCCTATGAGCTGTATCAGCAGCTTCCAGAAGCGGAACTGCATATTGTTCGTAACGCAGGCCATTCGGTATTTGAGCCAGGCATCGTTGACAACCTTGTCCGTGCCACCGACACCTTTGCCTGTTCTCTGGCATAAATAAAAACGCCGCTGTTAAGCGGCGTTTTTAGTTCTGAAATCTATCTATCAATTACTCACCAACAACCATCTTCCGGCGATACTTGTTCGCCAGCATCTGCCAACGGTGAATATCTTTGTCACAGCCGATCTGTTCCAGATATGGCTCGGACAATTTATTGCCCATCTCGCATCCGGTTTGATTACTAACTGACGGAATTAAGCTATCCGCAACATGAACCGCCGACAACACACTGAACGCAGTCTCTGTACTCAGCGCTGGCTGATGATGCAACAACACAGCATCAACAACCTGAGGTGGCAACTGCCAACGATCCAGCAGATGCGCTCCCACTTCTGCATGATCAAAGCCAAGTGCTTTTTTCTCTACCCGGTAGAGGCGCACTTTCTTCTTCGCCGTATAAACCATTAACTTGTGGTAAGCCGCTGGGTTATGACTGGCCAGAATCAACGAACCTATATCCAGCAATAATCCCGCCAGGAAAGCCTGATCAGCAACCCGACTATCCTCACTGGCATCTCTGGCAATATCCTGCGCCAACCTTGCAACCATCAGGCTGCGGCTATTCACGGCTTCAAAAGAAAAGTACTTCCAGCTTTTATCCTGAGGATAGTGACTATTGAGGTGACTAGATAGCGCCAGGCTACGAATTGTCTGTACACCAAGCATAGTGACAGACTCCGGAATCCGGGTAATCTGACGACTCAGGCCGAAGTAGGCAGAGTTCACCAATTGCAGCAACTTGGCCGTCAATGCAGGGTCCTGCTCTACTATCTTGCTAATTTGGCCCGCACTGGTTCGATCAGAGTTCAACGCAGCCGTCAGCTCACGGTAAACAGAGGGGGCCGAAGGTAGCTTCTTCAGCGAATCCACATAGCGCGTCACTTTAGCGCCATGCACCAGTTTCCCGACGGTACGCGCTTTCTGGACAATATCCAGCACCTCTTTCAGCGGCAGCGATGACGGGATAACGTTATGCGCGACTTCCAATGCCTGGGCAGCAAGCGCAGGACTGATCAGATCGCCAATCAGGATGCGGACAATAGAACTATCGTGTTTTTGCACCTCTCGCAAAAAGCCTAACTCCCGGCGAGTTTGCAATGAGGCCTGAACCACGATCAGGTCGTAATTATTTCGGCTCAGCATCTCCTGAGCCTGTACCAGATCATCGAGCCGCAAAATATCCATTGCCAGCCCTGTACCTGCAGCCTGGAGGTCAGCAACCCACTTCAGCAAACAGCTATTATGATCAAGCACCAGCACCTTAAGTGACTGGGTCTGTGATTCGGATTGTGCAGTCATGATGAATACCGTTAATCTCTGGATGAAGCCCTTCAGTGACCTCTATCCGTAAATTCACCCGCAGCAGCGCGCAATTACTCGCACTGCCCAGCCGTACAACCAGGCACAGATCAACGGTGTATTATCAGAAGAATAACCATTTGGTCAGGCCGTACGACAACATAACCGCAAGACCCTCAGGCTAGCAAGCCTGTGAACATCACTCTCTTTCGGTTGCCCAGCCATCCCAGAGGGATCTGTGACTTTGCGTCATCTGATTGCTCAGACTTTGCCTTTTCGAGAGAGGATCTTGGCGTCGATAAGAAAAAACTCTTACCTAATAAAGCAGTCTACCAGATCACTGTATATTTTTTATACATATTTTTCATAACAACCACCCGCATAACGAATACTTAGGATCTACATAGAACATTATTCACTTTCCAATACGGCCTGATATCGCTATCCCGAGCCCTAAAACATAGGTGTCCCGACAACCTAACTCAGCTATCAACGGCTTCTGTGTTTTCCTCAGGAAGCTCATGTTCGCCGTGGCACAGAGAATGATCGGATAGGACTTCCAGCACCTGACAGGGCTCACTGCTGTCACCGCTACAACTATTCAGCATCGACTCGAGCTCTGCAGCCAAGGCTTCTAGCTGTGTAATTCTGCGCCTTACTTCCGCCAACTGAAGACCGGCAATCTTATCCGCATGGGCGCAATCTTCAGCCTTTTTACCCTGCAAACGGATCAGATCACGGATCGCCTGTTGCGAAAACCCTAGCTCCCTTGCATGGCGAATAAACCGTAACTGGGCCAGATGATTCTGATTGTAACGGCGCTGGTTACCCTCACTACGGAAGGCAGGTGACAGCAATCCGATCTGTTCATAGTAACGGATGGTCGGCACCTTACAGTCGGTCTGCTTAGCCAATTGCCCAATAGAAAAAATCATCTTTCACCGCTTGAAGCTATAGTTACTATAGGTTTTATAGTCGCTGCATAATCTGAATTCAATGCTAAGCGGAGCAAAACTATGGCTGGCTGCTGTAACAACGAAGTGTCTTTTGATGGCACATCTCAAGCCTATAAACGTATCTTGTGGCTGGTGATCGCTATTAACGGCATCATGTTCTTTGTCGAACTCTTAGCAGGCATCCAGGCTCAATCCCAAGCCCTACATGCCGATGCACTGGACTTTCTCGGTGATACCCTGACCTACGGGCTCAGTCTGATGGTAATTGGCTGTTCGCTGCAGGTACGCGCCAATGCGGCACTGTTTAAAGGGATCAGCCTGACCTTAATGGCATTCTGGGTATTCGGCTCGACGGTTTATCACGTTTTTTTCCTCAATCAGCCAGAACCATTTCTGATGGGCTCTATTGCGCTACTGGCTTTCACTGCCAACGTTGCTAGTGTGTTGCTGCTAGTCAGGTACCGCAATGGTGACGCTAACGTACGTTCTGTATGGCTCTGCAGCCGTAATGACGCGATCGGCAATCTGATCGTACTGATCGCTGCCAGCGGCGTTTGGGCCACTAACAGTGGCTGGCCGGACCTGATTGTCGCAGCCATTATGGCAGCGCTGTTCCTCTGGTCAGCGGTCCAGATTATCCAACAAGCGCTGCAGGAAAAAGCCCGCGCTGCCGAAACAGCCGTTGTACCTGTGACTGAAACTCAGACGGTATCCAGCTGCAGTAGCCAGAAAGGCAGCTGCTGCGATTGAAGACTTAAAGCCCCGCCAGCCGGGGCTGCTTTATAGATACATGAAAAGCGGCTAATTACAGCGCCCGCTGATTGACCATACAAGGCCACAAGGATAGGCTGGAGGTATGCAAAACATCGGCTCTTACACTTTTCAGTTCGATTTCGCGGAAGATCGTATCCGGGTAATCGGTAACCTCAATAATGGCCAGCCCCGCATGGACTTCTGGCTTACCAGAAGACTCACTCTGAAACTACTTGATGCGGCCAATCAGCTGGTTCGCCAGACATCTGAGCGCGTTTCTCAAACCCCCCAGGCACATCAGGGGGAAATGGCTGAGTTTGAGCATCAAAAAGCTCAACAACAGATGCAGCTTAACCAGGAGCCAGTCCCTCCTTTAAGTACAGACCAAGGCGGCATTCAGCTTCTGCATCGGATCGATATCTCATTTAAACAGAACAGCTACATTCTGCTGCTCTTTTGCCATAGCCAGGAAGCAGCAGTTGCCAGCAGCACACTCACCTATGACGAGTTACACCAAATTTTTCACCTGATCCATACCGGATGCGAGAAACTGGAATGGGGTGTTTCACCACAACTATTCGCCAGTCAAGCGCAGAACCAAACCACACTGCAATAACCTCCTGTCAGGGAGGGCTTTAACTTTGCCCTCCTTCGCCTTATAGTGCCCGGCTTCTAAACCGGATAGTTAGCAATGAACCAATCTCTGTTCCCTTCAGACAGTCCCCGCCCTTTTCTCGCGCGTGGCTCCCGCATCAAACGCTGTGAAACTTGTCTGATGCCTGCAGGTGGCTGTATCTGTAACTATCGGATGGGAATCACTGCTGCAGCTAGTTTCCTGTTGCTGACCCATCGTAAAGAGCGGTTCAAGCCTACCAATACCGGTCGCCTGATACAGGACACTTTGGCAGACACCCAAGTGTTTGAGTGGAACCGGACAGAGCCGGATCAGGCACTGCTAGACAGGCTAAACGCGCCAGATGTAGATCCTTACATTGTTTTTCCTGAAGGGGACGACTATCAGGAGAGAATGTCCCCGCTGGTAGCAAAACCCGGTCGCAAACCGATGTTCATCATTCTGGACGGCACCTGGCGCCAGGCCCGGCGGATGTTTCGTCACGGCCGTTTTATGGACCATATCCCAGTGATTCAGCCTGATACCCGGCGTACCACACAATATGATCTGCGCACCCAGCAGCAATCTCACCATCTTTGCACAGCGGAAGTCGCCGTTGCCATGCTGGAAACAGCCGGGGATCAGTTCAGCGCTGACGTGCTGGAAGCCTACTTCACCATCTTTAATGAGCAGTACAAAATCGCTCGCCGCGCAGCGGAAACCCCAAAACTGGAAGCCGCTCTGAATTTGCTCAACGGCTTGCGTTCAAAATAAAGCTGCGTAATATCCACCTACTACTTAAGTACTATCCGATTAAGCCCTCCGACAGAGAGGGCACTCTGCCTGGCAGTTGTTCGTACCTCGCCGCTACGGGTAGTAAGGCAGAAAACAATAACAAGCGTTGAAACTCGATTTGGGATCAGAACAACCTATGAAGTTCAAACATAAGATCGCGCTGGCCTCCAGCCTGATTATGCTGATCGCGATGGCGATCCTTTCCACCTGGCAATATTTCCAGGTTCGAAATAATGTCGACCACCTGATTAACAGCACTGTCCGGGAAACAGTGGCCGCCACCAACCGCAGCATAGGCGCAGCCATGCAGCGCAAAAAAGACCTGGCTAGTCAGGCAGTGGCATTGATCGACAAAGCCAACAACGACAGCGAGATCGAAAAGATTATTTCTACTTCCGTAATGCGTGACAGCTTTCTGCTGGTAGGTGTTGGAATGGAGCAGGACGGCCGGGTGGTCAAAAACGATCCATCCTGGAATCCAGTCAACTTCGACCCTCGTGTCCGCCCGTGGTATAAAGCTGCCCGCCAACAGAACAAGCTACTGGTCACAGAGCCATACTCTGATGCGGTTACCGGTGAAATTCTGGTTTCTGTAGCAGCCCCCGTTAAAAAGAACGGCAGCTTCACTGGCGCCATGTTCCTTGACGTCAGCCTGCAAGGCCTGACAGAGATTATCAATCAGGTATCATTGTTCGATGCCGGATATGCATTTCTGGTCGACGCCAACGGCACTTTTATCAGCCATCCGGATGACCAGCTAAACGGTAAAAACGCCACTGAACTGTTTGGCAATACATTCAGCATAGCTAAGGCCCAGCAGCAGTTTGTACACAATGATCATGACACTCTGGTGATGCTAAGCAAGGTAGATGGCACTGAATGGAAACTGGGCGTTGCATTGGAACAGGACACTCTATTCCAACTACTGAGCGATATGCGCAGCAACGCAATCATCTATACCATCCTTGCGGTAATTATCTGCTGTGTGCTGCTGGTGTTTGTATCTGAATGGTTAATGAAACCTCTGAAATCTCTCAACACCGCCATGCTCGAAATCGCTTCAGGCCAGGGTGATCTTACCCGTCAGTTAGATACCAATACCGATCAGGAGTTTTCACAGCTGGCTACTGCGTTTAACCAGTTTACCGGCAAGCTGCGTGAAATGATCTGTGAAGTGAAAGAACTGGGCGGCGAAGTACTGGCTGGCACAGAGCGCTCCACCAGCGGTGCAGCAAACGCCCGTGATGCATTGAGTAATCAGCTATCTGAGCTGGAACAGCTGGCGGCAGCAATGAACGAAATGGCAGCATCTTCCAGTCAGGTAGCCGCTAACGCTCAACATGCCGCTGCAGCAGTGAATGAAGCAGACAACACGGTTCTTGAGGGTGTAACTATTGTAGAGGGCTCCTCTGCGGCCATCGGCAGACTAGCAGACCAGATCGACGAAACGGTCGGCGTGGTCGGGCAGGTACAGGCTGCAACCGCTAATATCGAATCGATCCTGACCGTCATTACCGGCATTGCCGAGCAGACCAATCTGCTGGCACTGAATGCAGCGATTGAGGCGGCCCGAGCAGGAGAATCGGGTCGGGGCTTTGCAGTAGTCGCAGACGAAGTTCGCTCGCTTGCGCAACGCACGCAACAATCAACTTCGGAAATCCGCGAGATGATTGAACAACTGCAGGCAGGCTCCCGTTCTGCTACAACCTCAATGCAGAACAGCAAAGAGATTGTTCATGAGACAGTATCACAGTCTCACAAGGCTAAAGAAGCGTTGGATATGATCCACCAGAATATCCAACAGATCACCGAGATGAATCTTCAGATCGCCAGCGCGGCTGAGCAGCAAAGTGCGGTAGCAGAAGAGATCAACTCCAATGCATACAATATCCGCAATTTGTCTCAACAGGTCTCTGATAATGCTGAAGGCGCTCACTCAGCAGCCGAGCAACAGGCCTCTTTCGTCCGCCAGCAGGATCAGACACTGGGTCAGTTCAACGTTTGACCGCTAGAAACCAAAAAGCCCCGCTACACTGCGGGGCTTTTTATATCGATAACCTTATGACTCAAGCATGAAAGTGACAGGCCCGTCATTCAGCAATGAGACTTTCATATCGCCACCGAAGCGGCCTGTTGCCACATCGTGATGAGCGGCACGCGCCTGAGTGACAAAATAGTCATATAGTTTTTCACCGTGGGCTGGAGAGGCACCGGATGAAAAACTTGGGCGTAACCCCTTACGGGTATCTGCAACCAGAGTGAACTGCGAAACCACCAGCAACCCACCTTCCACCTGCTGCAGATTAAGGTTCATCTTATCCTCATGATCAGAGAAGATCCGATAACCCAGTATCTTTTTCAGCAGCTTATCAGCATCCGCCTCAGTATCATCCTTCTCAACGCCCAGCAATAACAAGATCCCCGGGCCAATCTCACCTACTCGCTCACCGGCGATATCAACAGCTGCAGAGCTGACCCGCTGAATCAGTGCCTTCATATCTATGAACCTGTGTGATTTATTTCAGGAGGATGAATTCTAACGGGAATTCAGGTTGGATTCTGCTGTAACAACAGCATTGAGCTAAAACGGAACAGCTATCTGCTCACTACAGATCAGGAAGTTAAATACAGATCGAAAAAACGCATATCTGACGCCTTAGCGGCAGCGTTAGCCACCGGTCATATTCATAAAGCGCACAATCTGGACATCGCCATCCGGCTCGAAGTGATGCTGCTCTGGTTTGTACTGCATCGCATTAATGATCGTCTCCTTCAGACGCTCAACGTCACCAGGGTAGCGACGCAGAATCGCTTTCAGATCGACGGAGTTTTCATTCCCCAGACACAGCAGTAAACGCCCTTCTACTGTCACCCGCACTCTATTACAGTCACCGCAGAAATTGTGGCTGTGAGGAGAAATGAAACCGATTCGGCTTTCGCTGTCTGACATCCGCCAATAACGAGAAGGTCCGCCAGAGTTTTCAGCAGTAGGAATCAAAGCGTATTGCTGTTCAATCAGATTACGAACATCGTCGGATGAGCAATAAGTTTCGCCACGATCATGGGAAGTGATAGATCCCAACGGCATCTCTTCGATGAAGCTGATATCGATCTCTTTCTCACGGGCAAAATTCACAAGATCCAGCACTTCATCATCATTGCGACCTTTCAGTACCACGGCATTTAGCTTGATGCGCTCGAAACCAGCCTCTTTTGCTGCATCGATTCCGTCCAGTACCTGATGCAAGCGCCCAGTGCGGGTTAGCGCTTTAAAGCGATCATCACGCAAGCTATCCAGGCTGATATTGATTCGGTTAACACCAGAAGCTTTAAGATGCTCAGCGTAACGACGCAGCTGAGAACCATTGGTCGTCAGGCAGAACTGTTTAAGTCCATCCAGCGCCCCAATTCCGTCGAACAGCTGAATAACATCTTTCCGTACTAGTGGTTCGCCACCGGTCAAACGGATCTTATTGACGCCCATTTCGGTAAAAGCACGGGCAATACAGCGAATCTCTTCCAATGACAACACCTGCTGGCGCGGCAGGAAGGTCATATCTTCTGACATGCAGTAGACGCAACGGAAATCACAGCGATCGGTCACCGACATCCGGACATATGTGATCTTGCGACCGAAACCATCAATCAATTGTTGCGTCATGACTATGCCTTATACCAAGTCGCCAAATGGCTGGATAGTGACTGTTTCGCCCGCTTCAATACTACTAAACGGATCTGCAATCTCTATCAGACAATTAGCATTAACCATCGAACTAAGAATTCCCGACCCCTGCTGGCCGGTCGATCTCACTGTCAGCTCTCCCTGCTCATTTATACGGTAAACTCCGCGGCTGTAATCAGTGCGCCCTTCCCTGGAGCGAAGCCGCTCTTCTGCTTTGGCAACTATTCTCTGCGGTTGCCATGAGGTCTCACCCATCATCTGTCTCAACGCTGGCTGCACAAATTGCAGGAAGGTCACCATGACTGCAACCGGATTTCCCGGCAAGCCAAAGAATGGTTTACCACCGATTTTACCAAATGCCAGCGGCCGACCCGGGCGCATCGCAATACGCCAGAAATCGACCTCACCAACATTGGCCAGGGCCGCTTTAATGTAATCCGCCTCGCCCATAGAAACACCACCTGAAGTGATGATCATGTCAGCCTGCTCAGCGGCATCGGTCAGCGCCTGCTCCATCGTTGTCTGATTGTCTTCCAGAATACCAAGATCAATAACCTGACATCCCAGTCGCTGTAACAGCCCCGACAGACTGTAGCGATTGGTATCATAAATACAGTTTTCTGGCAGTTCCTGGCCCTGCGCAACCACCTCATCTCCAGTCGAGAAGATCGCCACCCGCAGCTGCCGGTAAACGGGCAGTTCAGCCAAACCCAGTGAAGCCAGTAGCCCGAGCATCTGAGGTTTGATACGGGTTCCCGCTGACAATGCGACACTACCTGCGGCGATATCCTCACCCGCCATTCGCACGTTCTGACCCGGTTTGATCGAGCCACAGAAGCTCACCTGATCACCGGCCAGCTCACTAACCTCAACGGGGATGACAGTGTCTGCTCCGACAGGCATAGCAGCTCCTGTCATAATCCTGACCGCTTCTCCGACTTTCAGTTCCGCCCGATATGCGCCACCAGCAAGCACTTCTGCTACTACTGCGAAAGAACTCTGCTCAGCGTCAAGCTGATAACGGATGGCAAAACCGTCCATTGCCGAATTGGTATTCGCTGGCACATTGACCGAAGAACGCTGATCCTGAGCCAAAATTCTCTGGGCTGCTGCTACCAACGGTACCTGTTCAATCCCTGGTGCAACTGGAAGTTCAGCCAAAATCCGCTTCAGGCCTTCAGCTACAGGTAACATGCCACCCTGATTTAACTTCGGATCGAAGCAACCGCAACTATCAGCCATGCTGCCACTCCAGATAATCCAGAATAAAGGCCAGTATCTGCTCCGGTTGGTTCAGATCTAACTGCGGTAATGCACAGTCCGCTGGTAGTTTGTAATCTGCTGCCACCGCAATAATGTTCGGATCATCACGGTAAAGCTCGGCTTTTTCCACCGCTTCGCGACGCAGCTCGATCTTAGGTAATTTTTCCTTCTTAAAGCCTTCCACTAATACCAGGTCTAATGCGCTGTGATCTAGTTTGGACAGCATTTCAGACAGTGGAGGGTTATCTTCACGCGGCTGCTCCGTCATCAACGCCCAACGCTGACTTGAAGCGATCAGCATCTGATCCGCACCCGCCTTACGCAGTTCATAGCTGTCCTTACCCGGGTGATCAATATCAAACTGGCAGTGGGCATGTTTGAGTACCCCCAGTCGCACCCCGCGCTGTTTCAGCATTGGGATCAGCTCTTTGAGTAAGGTCGTTTTTCCGGTACCACTCCAGGCCGCAAAACCCAGCAGCTTAGGCATCTGCTGCAGCGCTTCCAAATCATCTTTACGATTAACGTTGATGAAAGCATCCGGGTAATCGGAGAAATCTACCTCTGCCAACGCCTGGGTCTGATACCAGCGATCAATCTTACGCTCACCATCAGCCAGCGCCTGTTTCAATGCCGGCAACAGAGACCGGCGAATCAAGGCCACCACCGGCTGCATCCGCTTACCATCATGTGCGACAGCTATATCTGCATTCTGTTTGATGGCAGCCTGTAACATTCTCTCCGCCAGCACTTCCGGCAGATTAGGTCCATCACAGGGAACAAACAGCACCCACTCGGTCGTAGCGTGCTTCAACCCTGTCGCCATACCCATCAATGGCCCGTGAAACCCTTCTTCAAGGTCGGCAACAACTGGCCAGCCCAGTGCACCATAAGCATCGAGGCTGCGGTTTGCGTTCACCAGACATTTCGAAACCTGAGGTTCAACAACATCCAACACATGGCGCACCAGCGGCTTCCCCGCCAGTTCCATCCATCCTTTATCCACACCGCCCATACGGCGAGCCATACCACCAGCGAGTATCACTGCGGTGACCTGTTGCTTCGCTTCGCCATGTACTTCTGGGACAGTTGTTTCAGCCATAGTGACTCAGCTCCGGGTTTTCGATTATTTCCAGCAGACTACCACCTTTCAGCTGCATCCGACGCTGACATAGGTCAGTGAGTACCGTCTGCTGATGACTGCTGATAAGACAGGTAGTGCCCTTTTCCACGATCAGTTGTTGTACCAGTTCTGCGACCAGTGAGACAGATGCCCGGTCCAGGTTCGCTGTCGGTTCGTCTAATAGCAGCAACGCGGGATCAAGCACCGCTGCTCTTGCCAATGCCAAACGCTGTTTTTCACCACCAGAAAGCAATCCAGCTTCCTGCTTTGCAAGGTGATCGAGCTTAGACCAATGCAAGGCCTGTTCCACTTTTTCACGAATCAGAGTCTGATCTTTTAACCTTAGACGCAATCCATATCGCACATTATCCGCCACACTGCCTGCAAACAGGTAGGGACTCTGATGCAGATAGATCACCTGGCGATGTTGCTTGCGCCAAAATGTCCTGTTATCAGGACTTATATTCACTTTCCCGCAGTCCGGTTTCTCCAGCCCTGCAATAATTTTCATCAGTGTCGACTTACCGGCGCCATTTTCGCCTTCCAGGTAAACACCCTGCCCAGCCTCCAATGTCAGCCCAGGTATCCGAAACAATTCACGCCCGGAAAATGACTTCCTGATATCCTGCAATTCCAGCTGAAATCTCATTGCTCAGTTCCCTTTCAGCTGGCCTTTACCGCGAATAGACGCGAGACCAATATTCAGTGCTAACGCCAGCACCAGCAATACCATACCGAGTGCGACCCCCTGAGCAAACTCGCCTTTATGTGTCTCAAGCGCGATCGCCGTCGGAATATTCCGGGTGAAGTTCATGATGTTGCCACCGATCATCATCGAACAACCGACCTCAGCAATGATTCGGCCAAAACTGGTGAGAATTGCCGCTAGCAAAGCAAAACGCGCTTCCTGCATCAACGTCCAGGTGGCACGAGCCTTACTGGCTCCTAGCGTGAGAGAGGTTTCCCAAGCTCTCAGGTCAACGCTCTGAAACGCGGCATGACTCATACAGACGATAATCGGCAGACAGAGTACAACCTGCCCGATGATCATCGCAGGCTGGGTGAACAGCAACTGCAGATCACCCAAAGGCCCACTACGAGAGAACATCAGATAGAGCACAAGGCCAATCACGACCGTAGGTACAGCCATCAGCGCATTGAAAATGGCGACCACGACCCACCGGCCGGGAAACTCTTTCATAGCCAACAGAAAACCGATCAGAATCCCCGGTACGGCAGCGATCACGATCGCTACAAGCGACACCTGAAAAGATACCGCGATAATGGTCCAGAGTTCTTTATCCCCGCTGAACAGCAGCTGCAATGCAGCCAGACAGGTTCCCAGCAATTCACTCATAGTAAGTCCCGACTACCCGACAAGATCAGTGTGCTGACGCATGAAACAGCACTTTGCCGTTCTTGCGGAAGCCATCGATCGCTTTCTGACCTTCGTCAGAAACCAGCCACTGCTGCAGTTTCGCGGCACCACCAACATTCAGACCGTTGTGACGCTCAGGGTTAACCAGAATCACCTGATATGGGTTAAACAGCAGTTTGTCACCTTCAAAGACAATTTCTAGGTCCAGTTTGGACTCATAGGCCAGCCAGGTACCTCGGTCGGTCATGGTGTAGCCCTGCAGTTCATTCGTCATCTGCAGTACCTTGCCCATACCCTGGCCCACTTCACGGTAGTTACCAAAGGTTGGCTTAAGATCCGCACCTGACCATAAGTTCAGCTCTTTCTTGTGAGTACCAGAATCGTCACCACGGGAGATAAATACGGAGTTGTTATCCGCCAGCGCCTTAAAGGCTGCTGCAACACCAGCGGCCTGCTTCAGCTTGGCCGGATCTGCTTTAGGGCCGACCAACACGAAATCGTTGTACATCAGAGGTGCTGGCTTAACACCGTAGCCTGCATCAACAAACTTCTGTTCAGCTTTTGGAGCATGAGTCATGACCAGATCAACATCACCATTCTGCCCCATACGCAACGCTTTACCGGTACCCACAGCGATCACCTGAACAGTCAGGTCGTTCTCCTTTTCAAACACCGGCAACAAACTGTCCAGCAGACCGGAGTTGTAAGTACTGGTGGTCGTCGCCAGACGTACAATTTCCTGATCTGCTGTAGCGTTCAGGGAAACAGTAGTTAAAACAGCAGCCTGTACCAGGCCTGCGATCCATTTTTTCATGACGATATTGTCCTTAGCTCAATTAACTTTGCAGCCAGTAAAGAGCAAAGAGAGTGCCAAGGGAGCAAAACCCATACTAATTGACAGGATTTGCACCAATATGATGCTTGCAGATAAGATTCACCTGGCTTCTGATGGGTCATATTGACCTAAAGCCGTATTCGCTGGGACAAATTGTCGCAGTTAAAATAGCATTAGGTTCCCATATTTCATTTGCTGATATTTCAAGGCTGTTATAAATGGATAAATCCGCTCGCCAGCTTCAAAAACCTGCTGTATCCGTCCTCATAGTGGACGACGAACCGGGTATGCGCGGATTTTTGCAAAAAGCCCTGAGTAAACGCTTTGCACTGGTAGAAGTCGCTGACAGCGTCGAAATTGCCGAAGAACTGCGTAAACGCTGTCATTTTGACCTGCTGATTGTCGATATAAAACTACCCGGTCGCTCTGGTATGGAATGGCATGAAGCCCTCGAAGCGACAGAACGACGCAGCGACGTTATCTTTATGACGGCCTATGCAGACCTCGAAACCGCTATTGCCGCCTTACGAGCAGGCGCTTCTGACTTTATTCTTAAGCCATTCCGTCTCGAGCAGATGATGTCAGCTGTCGAACGCTGCCTTGAACGACGAGCCCTCGCCCGTACCAACTTTGTCCTTCAGCGCGAAGTCGAGAATATCTACCCGGTAACCGATATGATCGGCCACAGCCGCGCAAACGCTGATGTTCAGGAAGTTATCCGCCGGGTAGCACCAACGCCATCAGCGGTATTGGTCACAGGCGAATCAGGTACCGGTAAGGAGCTGGCAGCTCGCATGCTGCATCAGCTAAGTAACCGCAGAGGCGCTTTTGTACCGGTAAACTGCGGCGCAATCTCACCTGATCTACTGGAGGCCGAGCTCTTTGGCCATACCAAAGGGGCATTCACAGGCGCAGCAAAAGCTAGGGATGGTCTGTTTAACTTTGCCAATGGCGGCACCCTATTCCTCGATGAAGTCGGCGAGATGCCACTACTAATGCAGGCGAAACTGCTTCGTGCATTAGAGCTTAAAGCGATTCGACCGGTTGGTAGCGAGCAGGAAACACAGGTAGATGTACGGATCATTGCGGCTACTAATCGCGATCTGCAACAAGAAGTGGACGCAGGTAACTTCAGGGAGGACCTCTACTACCGCCTGAACGTGCTGAATATCCATCTGCCACCGCTACGAGAGCGCACCGACGACATTCCGGAGTTGGTTCACCATTTCTCCACTAAACTGGCACATGATCTGGGGCTACCAGCCATTCCATTCAGCCACGATGATCTGGAAGCTCTGCAGAAATACCACTGGCCAGGTAACGTCAGGGAACTTAAGAACGTACTTGAACGCTGCATTCTGCTCGGTCGCCTGCCGGTTGAACAACTGGCTCCGGAAGTGAGCGATCAACCGTCCGGAGAATGCTTCGACGGTTGGACACTGGAAGCACTGGAAAAACACCATATCCTGCAAACACTGGATCAGCACAGCGGCAACAAATCAGCGGCCGCCAGAGTGCTGGGGGTATCCCGCAAAACCCTGGATCGAAAACTGGCCTGCTGGTCAGCACAGCAGGAGAACTGCGAGGCATGAGTAACGGGATTCTGCAACGGGTCCGCCACTCACTGCGCCACAAACTGCTGCTGCTGACGCTACTTCCGCTGGCGTTGACCGCCGTTGGCTTTGCGATGATGGCAGCTTACTGGACCACCAGCTACAGCGACCGCCAGCTCTACATGAAAGTAAGTGCTGACTTATCCGTTGCGCAAGGCACTCTGGAAATTATGCAGCAGGAACAGCTGAGCACCCTTAACCAGCTGGCCAGTAGTTACGAGTTTCGCACCAATCTCTTACATCAGCGCGACCAGGCCCTGTTGCAGCAGTTACAAGAGGTTCAGCGCAGCCGGGATCTGAGCTATTTGCGAATGATTCCGACCGAACAACTCCTGACTTTAAACGAGTCCTCGCTGCGACCACTCATTGAGCAGCTGGTTACCGGTGAATCACTCGCCAGCATTACAGTTATTCCGACAGCCGAGTTACAACAAATAAGCTATGGACTGGGCCAGCAAGCTCAGATCACCCTGATCGATACCCCTAAAGCGACCCCTACTGAGCGAGTCATTGAAGACCGGGCGATGGTATTGCGGGCGCTCTATCCGGTTACCGATGATTTCAATCAGATTATCGGTGTACTGGACGCAGGGGTGGTCTTCAATAATAACAACACGGTCGTCGATACTATCCGGGATCTGGTTTATGGTCCGGGCACCCTGCCAACAGATGGCATAGGCACAGTCACTATATTCCTTGATGACGTCCGTATCAGTACCAACGTACCGCAGCTGACACCAGAGCAGGTCGCAGGCAAGGAACTGAGCTTCAGCCAGCGGGCGATCGGCACCCGGGTATCGGAAGAGGTGCGCACTCACGTACTGCAGTTCGGACAGAAATGGATCAACCGGGCGTTTGTTGTTAACGACTGGTATATCTCCGCCTATCAGCCTCTGCGGGATTTTGATGGCAAACGGATCGGGATGATCTACACCGGTTTCACTGAAGCTCCGTTCAGCCGTATCTACTACAAAACACTGCTGGAAGCGGCACTGATGATCGGCCTGATCATGCTGGTTTCCGGTATCGTCGTCTTTAACAATGCTCGTGCGTTGCTGCGCCCACTGGAAAAGATCCATACCGTAGTAAAGGCGGTTCGAGACGATAAAGAACATCCCCGCATCGGCGACCTGCAAAGCGATGATGAACTATCAGATCTCGCCAAACAGTTTGATGCCATGCTCGACCTGTTGGAAACCCGCAACGAACAAATTAGCCGCGCCAACAATCACCTCGAAGCGATCGTTGATCAGCGCACCCGCTCTTTACGCCGCCGAACAGAGGCGCTTAAAGAACATATCAGACTGCTAAAAAGCACCCGTAAGCAGCTGTTAGACAAAGAGAAACTGGCAGTACTGGGTGAACTGACAGCGGGGATTGCTCACGAGATCAATAACCCCGCAGCAGTGATACTCGGTAACGTAGACCTGATCCAAGCAGAGCTTGGCCCTGATGGTGATGTCGTCGCGGAAGAGGTCGAAATGATCGTCCAGCAGGTCTACCGTATCCGCTCACTGATCAATAACCTGCTGCAATACAGTCGTCCTGGCCAGTACACCAGTAGCCATGAATCTCAGAATATCAATCAGGTAATCGACGATACCTTACTACTGGTTCGTCACGCACTTGATAAACAGCAGGTGACTGTATGTCTGGATTACAACGCTGACAGTCAGGTTGAAATCAACACCCAGCAGATTCAGCAAGTACTGGTAAATCTGATCCTCAACGCCGCTCACGCATTGGACGGCCCGGGAATTATCGAGATCCGTACCCAAAACTGGCAACCTGAAGACGACAACGAAGTTGGCTCAGCCGTAAGCGTTATCGATCAGGGCAAAGGGATTGATCCTACAGTCGCCCAGCAAATATTTGACCCTTTCTTTACCACCAAAGAGAGTGGTACCGGATTGGGTCTCGCTATCAGTCACGGCATAGTCCGACGCCACGGCGGTGATATCACTGTCGATTCAGAACCTGGCCGAGGTACCACCTTTACAGTGCAGCTACGCCATAAGGTTCCAGCTGAAGGATTACAGGGCGACGATGCCCTAGGCGGAATACTGGATGGACTGGCACAAGCGGAAAGAACCAACCGCCGCAGCCTGAGTGAAGCGGACTAACCAATAGTTAGTCCGCACTCCAAACCAGCTTACCGCAGTCACTCAGGTCATATCCCTGTAGCCGCTGCGCCAACATCAGGCCTTCGCCACTTTGCAGAAAGCTGAACAGCTGCTGCAGTAAGCTGCGGAAATAGACATTACGCGGAACCACAAGATCAAAGCTCTCTTCACACACTGGGATAAAGCCAAGGCCAAACTCCATTGCGGCACTCAAGGTACCCGGACCGATGTCCGCTTCACCTTTAGCAATCAGCGCCCCTACTTCCCGCTCGCTGTAGGCAGTATTAGCCACTGTCAGCTGATCCATTGGAAAAGCGAATCGCGACAACCACTCTCCAAGGAAGCGTTGAGATCCCGCGCCTTCCTGCCGTACCACCCAACGAGTACTGAAATCCAGTGCCTGCTTCGGGTCTTCCAATCGAGGCAGGTCATCTATTCGGACCATCAAGCCCTGACTGCGACGGAACAGGTGCGCGAGAATCCACTGCTTCGATTGAGAATACTGCTGTAACAGTGCCGGATGACGGCGTGCGCTTTCCTCTGCCCGCCCCCAATGAATGGTGCAGGCATCCGCATGCCCCTGTGCCAGCAAATCAAGCCCCAACCGGGTACCAGTGACAGTGTAACCAAACAGGGCAGAAACCTTAATCTGCTGGGTCAGTCTATTCACTGCTGCCTGTAACAGTGGATCGTCACTACCGACCAGAATCAGCCTGTCCGTCATGATACCGCCGTGGCAGCTCTCCAGTACCCAGCGATCCACCAGCACCCGAGGAAACAACCACTTACCTGTTACTTTGGTTGCGGGCAGATCGCCTTCCGACGCCATCGCATACACTTTCTTCTCATTCAGATGCAGGTACTCAGCAACCTGACGCACATTCATGTAAGGGGTTGCCTGATCAGTCATTGCCTCCCTCCTGATCCAGAATTACCCGCTCCTGACCACTGAAGACCAGAAAGTGGCGACCCTTGGCACGCGCCAGCATGGTAATCCCCAGCTCCTTCGCTAACGCCAGTCCCATCTGGGTAACACCAGAACGCGATAACAATACCGGGATACCCATCTGGGCAACTTTAATCACCATCTCAGAAGTGAGGCGTCCTGTGGTGTAAAAAACCTTATCCCTGGCATCAAGCCCTTCCAGCCACATTCGCCCAGCTAAGGTATCCACCGCATTATGCCGACCGACATCTTCAACGAAGCTGATCACCTGATCCTGCTGGCAGATAGCACAACCGTGCACACCACCCGCGTTGCGATAGGTATCATTGTGGCTACTGAGGTTTTTCAACAACCGATAAACCGTCGCCTGAGATACCTCCACCTCGGGTAATTTAATATCCTGCAGCTTGTCCATCAGATTGCCGAACATAGTGCCCTGACCACAGCCAGAGGTCACTGTACGCTGCTTCAGTTTCTCTTCCAGCCCGGCCGGTTCACCTTTAGTAACCACTGCAGCAGCTTCAACATCCCAGTCCACCTGAATCGCCTGTAACTCGTCCAGAGATTGAATAAACCCCTGATTACGAAGATATCCCAGTACCAGCGCTTCCGGATCAGCACCCAGCGTCATCAGAGTGACTATCTCCCGCTTGTTCAGATATAGGGTCAAAGGTCGCTCCCCCGCGATCTGCACTTCTCGGGTCTGACCATGCTCATCCATTACCGTAACCGTTTCGGTTAACGCAGCCCGAGCTTCACTCAACATAAAGCCCGCCTTGACCGACTGATTCATAGTTTCTCTCCTGACTGACAGACCCATTGTCCGCACACCTGATACCTGTTAGAGAAATACAGAGCAATTACCATACCCACAACGTGTTTACGGACTTTTCGTCCTATTCAGACGTAGCAACTGGGACAATTTGTCCCACACCAATAAGATAGCTGCCCCTTTTCTTCCCTATGCCTGCGCTACAGACAGCGTAATTACGCCAAACCACCAGCTTGGTCTGCCGCTTGCACTATCTCGCTGTTAACGAAGTTTCCGGGACAAAACCGGTCACCTATTCACCGTTGCTACTACGCAGGAGATAGCAATGACGGCAACAAGAAACGACAAGCTCTGGCCGATGCAGGTACGTCTTCGAAAAGAGGTACGCGAGGTAGGACTTTGGGAAAGCGAAAATTGGGAGATCGAGCAGATCCTCCCTTACTGCGATGGCGAGCCCGGCTTCACCCCGTTGAATCTGGAGTTACACAGAGACGAGCGCACCTCATATCGTTTCAACCTCAACTCCCGTGACCCGCGTCTGTTTCTACTCTGCCAGGAAGATGAAACCGACGGTTCCCTCTCTCCACTTCATCTGACGGTCAGTCAGGACGAAGCATCTTCTTTTATGGATGGCGAACATCAGGTGCTTTCAGTGTCGATGCCAGCCGCAGTGCAGTGCTGGATTGACAGGTACCTCGGCATTCACGGCGAATTGATCGACGAAGGACGCAAGAAAAAGAAACGAGGAAAAGGACGTAGCAGTGGCAAATGAATCATTTTTTTCCCGTTGGTCCAGACGGAAAAACAGCCCGGAACAAGAGCCAGAAGCAACCGAGACGCTGACAGAAGATCTCCAGGAACAGGTTGAGACTGAAGAGGAGCAACAGCCAGAACTGACCGATGCGGATATGCCAGATATCGACTCACTCAATGAGGAGTCCGATTACAGCCAGTTTATGTCCCCGGGCGTCAGCGATGCCCTGAGACAAATGGCACTACGCAAAATGTTCCAGCTGCCGGAATTTAACATCCGCGACGGCCTGAACGATTACGACGAAGATTTCAGTAATTTCAAGGTACTCAGCGAAGCCGCAGCATCGGAAATACGTAATTGGCTCGACGAAAAAACCGAGGAGATCAAAGAAGAGATTCTGGAAAGCGACAACCAGCCAGAGAAAGAAACAGAACAAACAGCTTCGACCAAATCGACCGAGACAGCCAACCGCCAATGGCAGCAGGAAGATGACGAACTGGGTGATGCAGACCTTGAAGGCTAGTAAATCCGGCATAACGCCGGTAACGGACTAATTGACACACCCTTAAACAGGGCGCGGACAAAATGTCCCTACAAATTTTCGGATTAGCAACAAACGGCAGACCACTATCCGTCCTGCCAGCATCAATTTCTTAGCAGACTGGTTCCACAGTTGCTTTTTATCTGTGACAGCGAACAACGCAGGTTCGCACCACAGCAGTGAGCAGCTGATAACAACAAGGGGTTAACCCCATTCCGGTTTGCTGTGGTTTAGAGGTGATATATGACAATAGAACAGAATACAGCTAATGCCCGAGCCCGCCTAAGTGCGCGGGAACGGACTATGCCGCCACATAACCTAGCGCCAGCAACCATCGGTTTTAGCACCTATGGACATCTGCTGATCGCTGGTAGCGAAGATCAGATCCGTCTGGCTGCCGCCGGTCTGAGCGGTATGGCAAGCATTACTCTGTTGGTGACCGAACGCATCAGCAATATGGATGAGCAGCATCTGGAACTGGCACTGAATGCCGTACCAGAGCTGAAACCAATCACCTCTGAACTGGTCGCCATTAAAGGATTTCTGGGGCAATTCCAGGTTAGCGTCAAATCAGGCCAACAAACTGAGAGCCTGTCCAAACTGACCGCTAACCGCGCCCATTTCGACCTGGTTCTCGACCTGAACACAACGCCGTTGCTGGCACAGGAGCTTTTGCCAGCGGGTTATTTCCACGTCCACAACGACAGCGATAAGCTACAACAGGTGCAGTCAGAACTGCCGGACTATATTGGTGACTTCGAGAAGCCACGTTATTTTCACATTAACAGCGATGTCTGCGCTCACTCCGAGCGCGGCCTGACCGGATGCACACGCTGTCTGGACGTATGCCCTGCTGAAGCGATCAGCTCGGTAAAAGAACAGATTGAGATCAATCCTCACCTTTGTCACGGCGCCGGTGGTTGCGCTACCGCTTGTCCAACAGGTGCTATCAGCTATGCACTGCCACAACCAGCACGCCTGATCGACTACTTGCAGCAATTGGTCGCTAACTACCAGGAAGCTGGGGGCGAGCAGCCGGTTATTCTGCTGCACGACCATGATTCAGGCCGCGCAGCTCTGGAGGAGATCTTCCAGCAGATCCCGGACAACATTCTGCCGGTAGAACTGGAAGAACTGGCAGCAGCGGGTATCGAAATCTGGCTGGGACTACTGGCGATCGGTTGCAACCACGTTGTACTACTGGATACACCTGCCACTCCGACCAGTATGCGTGAGCTTTTGGATCGCGAACTGCGTGTTGCACGCGAGCTTCTATCCGGCATGGGCTACCCTGCTGACCGCATCAAACTGATCGATGCAGGCGGTGATACCGCCAAGCAATTGACCCTGCTAGAAGATCAACTCTCAGGAGCAACTCAGCCAAACACCGTCCGCCTTCAGGCACGCACCGCAAAGCGGGAAACCTTGTTTGAAGCGATCGACCTGCTGGCCAACCAGGCAGAAGTTCATCCTGAAGCGGTCAGCCTGCCGAACGGCTCTGCTTACGGTGAGATCATAGTCAACGCCGACAAATGTACTCTCTGCCTCTCCTGCACAGCCGTCTGCCCTACCGGCGCATTAAAAGCAGGTACAGAACAGCCGGAGCTTCACTTTACTGAACAATCCTGTGTCCAGTGCAACCTCTGCGAACGGGCCTGCCCGGAACAGGCAATTAGCCTCAACAGTCGTATCTTGCTGACCGATCAGCGCCGTGAAAGCCGCGTTATCCATGAAGAGCCAGCATTTGAATGCATCTCCTGCAGCAAGCCTTTCGCGCCTAAAAGTACCGTTGAAAAGATGATCGAAAAGTTAAGCGACCATCCGTACTTCAAAGGCCCGGCCATCAACCGGTTGAAGATGTGCGAAGACTGCCGGGTACGTGATATCCACACCGACCTGGCAAAAAATCCACTGAAACAACTGGAACTGTAAGGAGAGGATGATGCAACTGATTAACGCCGCACCTGCCCTGCAGGAAACTGATGAACTTCGCGCTGATATCTTTGCCATGTTGGCAGCATTGCTACGCAACGGACCATCCAGCGAGATGCTGGACTGGCTCAGCGAGTTAGAACCTGAGCAAGGTGATGACGGTGCTATGGCAAAAGCATGGTCTGCATTGGCACTCGCCGCACAACACATCAATGTCCAGCAAGCTGCCGACGAATACCAGGAGCTGTTTATAGGCATTGGCCGCGGTGAACTGATGCCGTTTGGCAGCTGGTACCTAACCGGTTCTCTGATGGAAACCCCTTTGGTCGCTCTGCGCCAGGATCTGGCACAGCTGGGTTATCAGCGCCAACAGGATGTGTATGAACCAGAAGACCACATCGCCGCTCAGTGCGAAGTGATGAATCTGATGATCTCCAGTGGCCATGGTTATGGCCCGCAACAGACTTTCTGGAAACGACATATTGCCCCTTGGGCCAGTCGTTTCTTTAAAGACCTTCAGCAAGCTAAAGGCGCGGCATTTTACAGCGCTGTCGGTTTGCTTGGCGAAGCATTCGCCGAACAGGAAGACAACTACTACCTGCAACTCTCACCTGCCGCCCTGGGCACAGGCGCGGATCACAATAACAACCCGGGAGACTTAACATGAGCCGTCAGCCAAAAACTGATGCTAAGCGCCGTGAGTTCCTGAAAACCCTGGGGCTCGCTGGTACCGCCGCCAGCGCTGTAGCCCTGGCCGGTAATGCTCAGGCCGCGGTCACGACTGAAGAGTCGGGCGCCAAAGAACAAACTCAGGGCTACCGTAAAACGGAGCACATCAGCCACTTTTACCAGAGCCTGCGCAACTGATTGCGGATAATGAGGGGACGCAATGAGACTCGTTAAAAAATCTGACAAGCCAAAATCGGCCACCCAGCAGGGTCTGGGCCTGAGCCGTCGCCGCTTTCTGAAAAACACCGGTATCACCACCGGTGGTGTAGCGGCTGCCAGCTTTATGGCACCGGGCATGATGCGCCAGGCAGAAGCTGCCAAGGCCGTACCACATAATGCTCCAACCGACGTTAAACGTACTATCTGCTCTCACTGTTCAGTGGGTTGCGGTATCTACGCAGAAGTACAGAATGGCGTCTGGACCGGCCAGGAACCTGCATTCGACCATCCGTTCAACGCTGGCGGACACTGCGCCAAAGGTGCTGCTCTGCGTGAACACGGACACGGTGAACGCCGCCTGAAATACCCGATGAAACTCGTCGACGGCAAGTGGCAGAAGCTAAGCTGGGACGACGCGGTCAATGAGATCGGCGATAAGCTGATGAAGATCCGCGAAGAATCAGGTCCTGATGCGACTTACCTGCTGGGTTCCGCCAAGCACAGCAATGAGCAGGCTTACCTGTTCCGTAAGTTCGCAGCGTTCTGGGGTACCAACAACGTTGACCACCAGGCACGTATCTGTCACTCCACTACAGTTGCAGGTGTAGCAAACACCTGGGGCTACGGTGCGATGACAAACTCCTTCAATGATATCCACTTCGCTAAGTCGATCATTCTGATCGGTTCTAACCCGGCGGAAGCACACCCGGTATCCTTGCAGCACATTTTCCGTGCGAAAGAGCGCAACAAAGCACATATCATCTGTGTTGATCCACGTTTCACCCGTACTGCGGCTCATGCGAATGAGTACATCCGTATCCGTCCGGGTACTGACGTAGCCTTCATCTGGGGTCTGCTGTGGCACATCTTTGAAAATGGCTGGGAAGACGAACAGTTTATCCAGCAGCGTGTATACGGCATGGACGAAGTCCGCGCTGAAGTAGCTAAATGGACACCGGAAGAGGTCGAGAACGTCACAGGCGTGACGGGCGAGCAGATGAAACGTGCTGCCCGCGAGCTGGCTGAAAACCGTCCAGGTACCGTTATCTGGTGTATGGGTGGTACCCAGCACACCACTGGTAACAACAACACCCGTGCATACTGCATCCTGCAGCTGGCACTGGGTAACATGGGTACTTCTGGCGGCGGTACTAACATCTTCCGTGGTCACGATAACGTACAGGGCGCGACTGACCTGGGCGTACTATCTCACACCCTGCCAGGCTACTACGGCCTGTCCGACGGTGCCTGGAAGCATTGGTCAAAAGTTTGGGACGTTGACGTTGAGTGGGTTAAGAGCCGCTTCGACCAGCAGATCTATCGCAAGCTGAAACCGATCAACAACAAAGGTATTCCGGTTTCCCGCTGGGTAGATGGTGTACTGGAAGATCCTAAGAAAATGGATCAGAAAGACAACATCCGCGCGATGTTCTACTGGGGCCATGCGGTTAACTCCCAGACCCGTGGCGTTGAGATGAAGAAGGCGATGGAAAAGCTGGATATGATGGTGATCGTTGATCCATATCCAACCCACGCCGCAGTTATGCATGACCGTAAAGACGGTGTCTACCTGCTGCCAGCATGTACACAGTTCGAAACCACCGGTTCCATTACTGCTTCTAACCGCTCTATCCAGTGGCGTGATCAGGTTATCGAACCACTGTTCGAATCTAAAACTGACCACGAAATCATGTACCGCTTTGCTAAGAAGCTGGGCTTCGAAAAGCAGCTGTTCAAGAACATCAAAGTCAACGGCAATGAACCGCTGGTTGAAGATATCACCCGTGAGTTCAACCGCGGTATGTGGACTATCGGTTACACCGGTCAGAGCCCTGAGCGTTTGAAACAGCATCAGCAGAACTGGCACGCATTCAACTTCGACACCCTGAAAGGTGAAGGCGGCGCAACTGATGGTGAATACTACGGTATGCCTTGGCCTTGCTGGGGTACTGCAGATATGGGTCACCCAGGTACTCCGATTCTTTACGATACAAGCAAATCCGTTGCTGACGGCGGCCTGAACTTCCGTGCCCGTTTCGGCGTAGAGCGTGATGGCGTTAACCTGCTGGCAGAAGGCTCCTACTCTAAGGACGCAGAGATCAAAGACGGTTATCCGGAATTCACCGACAAGATGCTGAAAAAACTGGGTTGGTGGGGAGACCTGACCGCCGAGGAACAGAAAGCAGCTGAAGGTAAAAACTGGAAAACGGACCTGTCCGGCGGTATCCAGCGTGTGGCAATCAAACACGGTTGCGCACCATTCGGTAACGCTAAAGCACGTGCAGTTGTCTGGACCTTCCCGGATAAGGTGCCATTGCACCGTGAACCACTGTACACACCACGTCGTGATCTGGTTGCGAAATACCCGACCTGGGATGACGCGGAATCAATGTACCGTCTACCAACGCTGTTCAAGTCTATCCAGGACAAGGACTTCTCCAAGTCTCACCCTATCGTGCTGACCTCAGGCCGACTGGTTGAGTACGAGGGTGGTGGTGAAGAGACTCGCTCCAACCCTTGGCTGGCAGAACTTCAACAGGAGATGTTCGTTGAAGTTAACCCTTCAGACGCCAATACCATCGGCTTCAAAGATGGCGACGATGTTTGGGTTGAAGGTCCGGAAGGCGGACGCATCAAGGTTAAAGCTCTGGTTACCCGCCGTGTAGAACAGGGCGTTGCCTTCTTGCCGTTCCACTTCGGTGGCCGCTTCCAGGGTAAAGACCTGACCGGGAAATATCCGGAAGGTGCTGCACCGTACGTCACGGGCGAAGCTGCTAACACAGCGATGACCTATGGCTACGACCCTGTCACCAATATGCAGGAGACCAAAACGTCCCTGTGCCGTATTGAAAAAGCGACTGCTTAAGGAGTAACGGACTATGGCACGTATGAAATTTCTCTGTGACTCCAAGCGTTGCATCGAATGTAACGGCTGTGTCACTGCCTGTAAGAATGAAAACGAAGTGGAATGGGGCGTACAGCGTCGCCGCGTTGTCACTATCAATGATGGCGAAGCTGACGAAACTTCGATCTCTGTAGCCTGCATGCACTGCTCAGATGCTCCTTGTATGGCGGTTTGCCCGACTGACTGTTTCTACCAGACAGAAGACGGCATCGTTCTGCACAACAAGGATCTCTGTATCGGTTGTGGCTACTGCCTGTACGCCTGCCCATTTGGTGCACCTCAGTTCCCAAGCAGCGCAGCCTTTGGCGAGCGCGGCAAGATGGACAAGTGCACCTTCTGTGCCGGTGGCCCGGAAGAAGATCACAGTGCGGAAGAGAAAGCGAAGTACGGTGCAAACCGTATCGCTGAAGGCAAGCTGCCGATGTGTGCTGAGCTCTGCTCTACCAAAGCACTACTGGCCGGTGACGCCAGCGAAGTATCTGATATCTTCCGTGAGCGTGTGATCTATCGCGGTCACAACGATGGTGCATGGGCGGTAGAAGATGAACTGGCTTACGACGCAAGCCAGCAGAAAGCGTAACCTGCACACCGGGGAACCTTCGGGTTCCCCGCTCTTCGTTTTCGACAAACGCCGCTGCGTTAAGCATGTGGCACCTGTTTGAGAAAGTTCTATGCTCCGAATTAAATGGCCATTGGGGTTGGCCTTGCTCTTCACCCTACTGTGGTCTGTCGCCAGCCATGCGACAACTCAGCCGCCATCAGAGGCAAGAATTGCCGGTTTTGCCGGCGCTGAATACTGGAAGGTAGTGCGCCAGGGGGGTGAGGGATCTACCCAGGCACAGCACGATGAAGCCGGACAACTGATAAACTCTCAGGGCGACTACTGGCGCTATTGGCGCAATGAGTGGGTGACTCCTGCAGGCGCTATCGCTCTGGGCGGCACTCTGGGCTTGCTGGCATTGTTCTACCTGATCGTCGGCCAGAACAAACTTGATAAACCCCGGACCGGACGCAAGATTGAGCGCTGGACCCGCTTCGATCGCGCTAACCACTGGACCGTTGCTATCCTGTTCATCATTCTCGGGATCTCCGGCCTGAGCATTCTCTACGCGAAGTTTTTCCTGAAAGACCTGCTCGGTGACGAGTTATGGTCGTCATACATCATGCTTTGTAAGCTTGCTCATAACTATCTGGGCCCACTGTTTGTACTGGGCTTACTGGTGATGATCGTTCGCTGGATGAAGTATAACTTCTTTAACAAAACTGACCTGATCTGGTTCCTGAAGGGCGGCGGTGTGGTCGGCAAAGCGCACCCTAGTGCGGGCTACATGAACGGCGGTGAGAAGCTGTGGTTCTGGATGCTGACCATCGTCGGTATCGCAGTCTGCGTTAGCGGACTCATTCTTGATTTCCCGAACTTTGGCCAGTTCCGTGAAACCATGCAGTGGTCAAACCTCGTTCATGCCGCTGCATCATTACTGCTGCTAGCCGGTTCTCTGGGCCATATCTATATCGGCTCTGTCGGTACAGAAGGCGCCCTTGAAGGAATGAAGACCGGTTATGTCGACGAAGCATGGGCCAAGCAACACCATGACCTTTGGTACGAAGAGGTGATGGAGAAGCAACGGGAAAAAGCTGAGCCGTAAACAACCCTGATAGTACGACACTCTTGAGCCGGCTCTAAGCCGGCTTTTTTACGTCTTCAGAACAGCATCTATACTTTCCAGACAGCATCTCCTGAAACTGATACAGACAAACAGCAATGCTTAGATTCAGAGCACTGGTTCTAATATTAAGTTTGTGCCTCCCACTTCTGTCTGGCGCGGATACACTGCGGATCGGTACCGTTTCCAGCTATCCCGAAAAAGCGCATGAACACTATCGGTTGTTCGCGGAGCTACTGGAAAAGCAACTGCTCGATACCACGATCAATGATGTTGAGTTGGTTTTTGCAGACAACCTGGAAAATATGATCCGCCAGCTAAAACAGAACCAAATTGATCTGTACATGGACAGTGCTGTAGTCAGCAGCTACATAAACCATCAAAGCCTTAGTCGCGTATTAGTACGCCAGTGGAAAGAGGGGAAGAGTCATTACAGGAGCGTTATCTTCACCCGCAAAGGGAGTCCAATTAGGTCACTGGATAGCCTGTCTGGCGGCTCAATTGTGTTTAAGGAACCGCAATCATCCAGTGGCTACCTGATCCCCAGAATCTATATTCAGGCACAACGTATCGATCTTAAACCGCTCGTCGGAAAACAGATCTACGCGGCTCATGATCATATCTCATACGTCTTCAGCTACAGCAATCAGCGCACCCTCGACTGGGTTCTGGATGGCCGCTACAACGCAGGTGTTGTTTCGTCGACCTATTTCGAAGCGCTCCCAACAGAGATACGTGCTCAGCTAAGGGTAATCGACCGCAGCTATAAAGTGCCGCGTCACCTCGTCAGTATCAGAGGAGGATTACCCGACGCTTTAACTGACCGGCTGCGGAATATACTACTCAGTATGCATAAAACAGAGGTAGGACGTCAGGCGATGACCAAACTCTACGGAACAACGCTATTTGATAGATACCCTCCTCATGACGCCATTCTTCTCGACGTAATCCGCGCTGATCTGATTCATATTTTTGAGTGAGTATCCGGAAAAGATTTCCGAATACCCTGATGTAAATTAAGGACATGATCCTTGCTTACTGGCTAGAATTAATGTGCGAGTAAAGAGCCAAAATATGCAGGGAAAATACATATCTTTTTTAAGTCACCCATTCGCATGCCTTGAATCACAAGGCATAATGGAAATTGGTTCTTTGCCTATTTGCAGGAAGAGTGAATGCCAGAACTCCACAACGGAACACGCCGATATACCATTCCCGCCAGACCAGAAGCCCTGATTCAGATAGAGCAGCAGATCAAACGGGAAGATCCAGATCTGGACGCCATCATCAGTACCCTGAAGCGAGATGTTTCGCTCTATTCCACAGTGCTTGCGACCGTAAACGCTCCCTTTTTTGGTCTACGCAAGAAAGTCACCTCGATTCACCACGCCATTATGCTGCTCGGCTTCGAGCGCCTGAGTAGCATTGTACGTATCACAGCCTTAAAACAATCACTTTCAAAACACAGTCGCCTTGATCGCTTTTGGGATACCGCAACAGAAGTTGCAGGGATCTCAGCCTACCTCGCTGGCAAGCTAACGAACGAATTACCTGAACAAGCATACACCGTAGGCATGATGCACGATTGTGGCATCCCGGTGATGATGAGCAGTTTCGATGATTACCGTGACATGTTGCGCAACCTGAATGGTTCAGACGTCATTAGCGTCCAACATTTTGAGTCAGAACGCTACGGCACCGATCACTTCGAAATTGGCGGCGAGATTGCAGACACTTGGCATATGCCTGAAACCGTAGGTAAAACCATTCGCCTTCAGCCGTTCTATCAGGATGTGCTCAAAGATCCGCAAAAGCAGTGTGAAGGTGCACAGATGCTGCTCTGCGTACTACTACTGGCAAAAGATATTAGTACCTCTTATCGCCGATATTGGCGCGTAGAGGAACCGGTTGAGAATCTATCCGGGCTGCAGTGCGTCTTTGACTTTATAGGCATTTGTGATCTTGACTATATGGATATCAAAGACGACTACCTGAGCTGGATGGATGATCACAGCTAGCAAAGTTGGGAATAGCCTTTTAAGGGTTTATTCCCATCTTGCTTCTATGACCCGGTAGCCAGAACAGAGCTACCGGATTCCATAGCGATCCATCTTCTTCAGCAACCCCTGGCGCGACAAACCAAGCAGCTCCGCAGCACGGGTACGGTTATCTTCTGTCTCTGCCAACGCCTGACGAATTAACCGAATCTCCAGCCCCCTTACCTGCGCTTCAAGCGTTGTGCCCTCAGAAGATGCTTCTGCCGTTTCAGTCTCACCGTTCAAGAACGCAATATCCTGCAATCGAATGACGTCGCTTACCGTTATCGCCGCTAGACTCTCCAGTGTGTTTTTCAACTCCCGCACGTTACCTGGCCATGGCTGCGCAACAAACCAGCTCATCGCATCTTCCGCAATCCGGAACTCACGACCAACGCGCTGACCATACTGGTTGAGAAAGTATCGAACCAGCACTGGGATATCTTCCGGGCGTTTTGCTAATTCCTGTGTATTGAGGGTAATGCCTTTGATACGGTAATAGAGATCTTCCCGGAATAAACCTTCATTGACGGCCCCAGGGAGATGCCGGTTTGTAGCACTGACCAGACGAACATCTATCGAGACCTGCTCCCGCCCACCGACCGGATAAAAAGTACCCTCCTGCAGAACCCGCAACAACTTCACCTGCATCGCCATCGGCATTTCGCCAATCTCATCCAGAAACAGGGTTCCTTTGTCTGCACTTTGCAGCAACCCGATCCGATCTTTATCGGCACCGGTAAAAGCACCTTTCTTATAACCAAAGAGCTCACTCTCCAGCAGCTCTGCGGGTATAGCACCGCAATGAACTGAAACAAAGGGGTTATCGCGACGTAACCCATTCTTATGCAACGCCTCGGCGATCACCTCTTTACCGGTACCAGAGGGACCATAAATCAATACTGATACATCTGTAGGCGCAATACGTTCGATCAGCTCACGAATACTCCGGGTACTCTCACTGTTACCCACCATCCCCAGATCCGGAGCTTCAGTTTCAGGCAGTCGGGCACGCAGATCCCGGACATCCTTATCGAGGCCAGATTTAATCAGCGCACGCTTAACCACGACGGCAAGCATCTCTGGATCAACCGGCTTAGCAAGAAAATCCCAGGCACCAGCTGCGATCGAATTAAGCGCAAGCTCTCTTTCGGCATGGCCGGTCAACACAATAACGGGCACTTCAGCAAAACCTGAAATCAAAGAAAGGGTATCTTCAGGCAAGAAAGAGGGAGGTAGTGCCATATCCAGCAAGACCAGATCAAAGGAGTGACTGCCAAACAACGCCTGCGCGGTTTCCGCATCTCCGCAGCTCTCCACTTCGTAACCAGCCTGAGTCAACCAGAGCGCACAGAGCTCGCAAAAAGCTGGTTCATCATCGACTAATAAAATCTTATGCATGGCTATATCACTCTGCAGTTAGCCCGGGAAAGGAACATTCAAATGTCACTGGCCACTCATCGTCATCAACCAATCTGATGCTCCCATCATGGGCCTCCATAATCCGGCGAACAATGGCTAAACCAAGGCCGCTGCCCCCTGCTCGCCGAGTAATAAACGGCAAAAAGAGCTGGTCCTTCAGGTCATCCGGAATCTCAGGGCCATTATTCGAAATTCTCAATACAGTCATGCCAGAATCATGCCTGACATCCACTCGAATACGAGGCTCTGGCAGATTCCGTACAAAAGCAGCTGCGTTCTCTAATAAATTGACTAACACCTGCTGTAAACGGTGGGGATCCGAATAGAGTTGAAAACCGTCAGGAACCGCTATGTCTACTTTCAGCTTCTCATTCTCTTCGATATAGCTGACGACACCATTAATCGCCGGTAATAAAGCCAACGACTGACGATTTAACATCAAATTTCCAGAGTAACTAAGCAGATCATCTATCAGGTGATCTGCCCGCTTAAGTTGCGTTTGAATGTACTGTTTGGTTGCCTTATCGCACTGGGCCGACGCCATAGAGATGATGTTAAGTGGGTTACGCAGTTCATGGGCAACAGCTGCTGAGAGCCCGCCAAGTTCAACGAGATGTTGCTCAGCTAGGCGGCGTTTTTCCTCCTCGGCCAACTGCAGAGAGCGCTCCAACAAACTGCATCTGGAAGCGAGTAGCGCAGCAAACATCTCCCCACTGTGGCGCAAGGTCGGCGTCATATCCTGCCAATTTTCCAACAAATATGACCATTCACCTTCTTGCTGCAGACAACGTATCACAGGTCCCCTTCCGTTCAGGTCTGATCCGAAGAGCACAGAAACCGGCTGACCTACACGTTCACTAATCAAACTCGCCGACTGATGCCTCAACTGTTCCCAGCCGCGGCAGGATTCCAGCTTCTGCAACCAGAATTCAAAAGTGACATCGCTGATCCGAGAGCCGGGGTAGATCAAATGATCAGCTACCGAATGCCCCAACCGGTTAAACAACCAGGCCAGGCAGACTAATACCAGACTGAAACCAGCCAGCTGCCACCAGGGTATTTCGACTAATCCACGAAAAAGGATGATCTGGTCAAGATGACTGAGAACAAAGGTGGCAACTGATAAGCCCGCCAACATGACCAGGGCGATAATAATGGTATGCGCCCAACGGTTCGCTTCCTGCATCTGATAGCGGACTACACCGTACAGCATCAACATTGTATATAACGGCAGTAAGAGCATCGGGTAGGGAAACAGATCAAGTCCCAGAGATGGAATAACAAACCCAGCAGCCAGAACGAAACCCAGACCCGAAGACTTAAACATCGCGCCAATTGAACGTTTCTTGATACTACTACTATGGCGCCCGCCCCAAAGCAGCACGGTGTGTGCTACCGCACTAACCCAAGCGGTATAAAGCACATTCGCCCAACCTGCAGGATTCAACAGCACATAACCGGAAAACTCGTTCCATTGCTGCACTTGCTGCTGGCCAAAAAACCATCCACAGACTGATACAAGCGCTGCGGCACCGTACCAAAAAGGCATATTCTGATAAAGCCGGGACAGTGAAGGAGGAAGAGTGTCAGGCCGATGAACAAACAGCAGTGCGAAATGAAGGAAGCAGGTAGGGATCAATGGACCAGCCATGATCATAGCCAACCCCAACTGATTTAACGGCCCGGAGAACTGGATCAATAAATGGCCGGCACACCAGACAGCCATAGCAACACCAAAACCAGCTAAGGGGCGAAAGCTGGCGGATGCTGACGAACGCAGCCATAACCAGCAGGAAATTGCGCTGGCGCAAATAACTGTCGCAAGTAATGCGCCATAATAGAGATATAACAGCTCGGCCACGGTCGCTCCCCTCAAGCGTAAACATCGTTTACACCCCAACACCCTCTTAATGTAAACAAAGTTTACAACCAGAAGGATATTCTACTATCTAGAATATCTTCTACAAGCCGTAATCATGGCACTATTAAAACTTGGCACAAGCATTGCTTTATATAGAGTACAGGTGAGACATACCGGCACACATGTCTGCGACCTTCTTGCTGCCGGTATCTAAAGTCTTCTTTGCGCTGCACGTCATCACCCAAATCACCCTGAAATTGTGCAGTACTGACCAGCTCGAGCTAGGCCGAGCTGGTCTTTTTTTATCTATCCACTGGACAAAATGTCGCAATCCCAAAAAAGGCTGTAACAAATTGTCGCCTACCGCCGCTTCGCTACTGGTACCTCTCCGAGTACATAATCTGATCTATATCCTTGGCTGCCGCTCTCATCTCTGTAGCTGCGTCTACATCATCTCGGTATATTCTCAATACAGCCATCGCCCAGCGATTACCGGTTTCAGAAAAACGAGTGGCAGGATTCCAGTGCCAGCGCGCTAATGTCGCAACTTGCTTGAAAACCTCAAGATACCCAGGCCATTTGGCAGTTAGCATCTCCATTTCACTACTTTCAGCGACAGATCGACGAGTAGGATTAAAAGCCCCATCCTGAACGAGCTGAATCATCTGCGACTTTCCACTTGCCCAGAGTATAAAGCGCCAGGCCGCGTCCTTATTTAACGAACGGCTGTTCATCCCCAGCGCCCAAAGCCAGATTCCTGATGCTCGCCCTGCCGGACCTTCGGGCGGCAAAGCAAAACCAACACTACCAGAAACAGAAGATCTAACAGGATCCATGATCACCGGAGCCATATTGTCAGCATCAAGAAAGAATACCGCTCCCCCAGCCATAAAGTGGTCTCTCGCACGCATCCAATCGTAATCCGCGATATCCTCAGGTGTATACTGCATCAGCTTCGCCCAGGCCTTAGTCGCCAATATAGCCTCTTCTCCATCTGCCCCTGACGAGCCATCCATTTCAATATCAACGGCTCCGTATGCAAATAGCAGTGCTCCATATCCTGTGATCAAAATAGGCCACAATCCGTGCCCACGTGCCACAAAACCATCCAGCTCCTTACCACGGAAAATAACTCCATCGAGCCGCATTGCAGTTTCAATCAACTGCTCCACTGTTTGCGGAACTGCAATACCACGAGACTCCAAAACATCTTTACGGTAGTAGAGAATGTAATTTTCCTGAGTCATCGGAATGCCGTATAAAGGCCCTTTGCCTGCTCCACTAAACTCTTCGCCTGTCCAACGATTGGTATTGACCGCCCCTTCGTAAAAGTCCTTAAAATCCCAACTTAGCGGTGTGCTACTGCGATCATCAACAAAAGGTTGCAGATCCTCTATCCAGCCACGCCTAGCGTATTCCCAATTACTGGATGGACCTGTCATAAAAACATCCACAGAGGTAACAGGAGAGGACAACTCATCCACAAGATGAACACGGTACTGGTCTTCAGGCAGTGTTTTAAACACAACATCTATACCTGTTAAGGCTTCAAATTCTGCCTCACGACTGCGCAGGCTTGAAGTTAGGGGGTGCTCCGATAGTAATACATTCAGCGAGACTCCCTGAGAAGCACGCCAATCAAAGAGACTATCCGCAACGGTCTGTACGCTTATGAGAATAAGGACTAAAGCTACCCATGATTTCATTGAAGCACTCCGCGGAAACAACGCCTTATTGAGTGTAGACCTCTAATAGGTGACAAACAGTCAGCAGAGGAGGGGATAGCCGGAGTTTTGATACCAATCAAGATTGAATTAGCTTAGCTACTTATGACGGAAGGTATTTCCCACAACGAAAAAACCCCTAGCACAGCGTGCTAGGGGTTTATCGTATTAGATACTTTTATGCCCTTTAGGGTATGGCGAGTGCTTACCCCATGAGCAGCGCGATTGCTTTAGAGATGCCCTACAGTATTCGGGCTACGCCCTCACCCACTCAGGGCTAAGCCCTTCGGGGCCGCCGTCGTCCCTCCGGCGTTCAACGCGCTGCGCGCTTTTGTCACATGGGTTCCCCATCTGAGGCCTAGCGTGTGCTAACACGCAGGCATAAAAAAAGGGTCATCCGTTAGGATGACCCTTCTTTCATATTAGGTGCTTGGCGATGCCCTACTCTCACATGGGGAAGCCCCACACTACCATCGGCGCAATCGCGTTTCACTTCTGAGTTCGGGATGGGATCAGGTGGTTCCACAATGCTATGGTCGCCAAGCA